>Ga0070727_10000206_pt1 | contig 87487 bp, 81 predicted proteins | sample tdAd472_FD_66722 | JGI IMG/M metagenome (GOLD analysis project Ga0070727, IMG submission 66722) | Marine sediment microbial communities from the Atlantic coast under amendment with organic carbon and nitrate - tdAd47.2 | ecosystem: Environmental > Aquatic > Marine > Coastal > Sediment | place... | reverse complement strand
TTTGAGGCATGATGGACGACATTGACCGCAAAATCGTTTTGGCCACTCAAAGCGGGTTGCCGTTGACGGCGGAGCCCTACAAAGCCGTTGGTGAAGTGGTGGGAATCGCGCCGCAAGAAGTGATTGAGCGGATGGCGCGAATGCTCGAAGACGGCGCAATCCGCCGTATCGGTCTGGTGCCGAACCATTATGCTTTAGGGTACGCGTTCAATGGCATGACGGTTTGGAACGTCGATGACGTGAAGGTCCGTGAACTGGGCCCAAAAGTCGGGGCGCTCGAGTGCGTTACCCACTGTTATTTGAGGCCGAGGCATTTGCCGGAATGGCCGTACAATTTTTTCGCCATGGTCCATGGCAAGAACCGCGAAACGGCGGAAAAAGGGATTGAGGAAATCGCCCAGGTCCTGGGAGACCACAACAAGGGCAATTTGGTATTGTTCAGTTCCCGAATTCTTAAAAAGACCGGCATGCGCCTAGGCGCATAAAGGTCGAGCGAGGAGAAGCACCATGTTTCGGATTTCGCAGTATCTCCGTGAAATCGATAGCCCAACGCCGATTAAGCCGTCGCGCGGCATGCCGGGGCCGGTGGTTATTTGGAACCTGTTGCGCCGCTGTAATTTAGGCTGCAAACATTGCTATTCGGCCTCGTCCAATAAAGATTTTTCCGGGGAGCTTTCGACCGATGAGATCTTTACGGTTATGGATGACCTTAAAGGTTTCCGGGTGCCGGTGTTGATTTTGTCGGGCGGTGAGCCGCTGCTCCACCCGGAAATTTTCACGATCTCCAAGCGTGCCAAAGACATGGGGTTCTATGTCGGTCTTTCGTCGAATGGCACCTTGATCACCGAAGAAAACATCAAGGGGATCATTGAAACCGGCTACAACTACGTCGGCGTCAGCATCGATGGCATTGGAGCCACCAACGACAAGTTCAGGGTGATGGATGGTGCGTTCGATGCGGCGATGAAAGGCATTTCTCTGTGCCGCGAGGCCGGGATCAAGGTAGGGCTTCGCTTTACCATGACCCAGGACAACGCGCACGAATTGCCCAAAATGCTCGACCTGATGGACGAGCTCAATCTCGACAAGTTTTATTTGTCTCACCTCAACTATGCCGGCCGGGGCAACGCCAACCGTGAAGACGACGCCTTTTTCGAGATGACCCGTGAAGCCATGGACCTGCTTTTCGAGCGCGGTCTCGCTTGGGAGCGTGCTGGGACGCCTAAGGAATTGGTGACCGGCAACAATGATGCGGATGGCGTCTATATGCTGCTTTGGGTACGGAAACATTACCCGGACGCTGCCGATCATATCGAGGCGCTGCTTAACCAATGGGGCGGCAACGCAACCGGGGTGAATGTTTCCAACATTGATAACCGGGGCAACGTCCATCCCGACACCATGTGGGGGCACCATATTTTGGGTAACGTGCGGGAGCGGCCGTTTTCGGAAATTTGGCAGGACGTTTCCAATCCGTTGATGGCCGGCCTCAAGGCGAAGCCAAGGCCATTAAAAGGCCGTTGCGCCGAGTGCGACTACGTTGGGATTTGCAATGGGAATACCCGGGTGCGCGCCGAACGCGTTACCGGCGACCCCTGGACGGAAGATCCCGGATGCTACCTCACCGATGACGAAATCGGCGTTGCTTCTCAAGATCATCCGGCTCAACCGGCGGCAAGGAGCGCCTAAGAATGATAAAGAAATTGCTGTTGGGGGTAATGGCCCTGCCTTTGTTGAGCGCTCCGGCGTGGGCCGCGCCGGATGCCGATGGGTTGTATAAAGAGCATTGTCAGGCTTGCCATGGCGAAGGGCGGCTCGGAGGACAAGGGCCGGTGCTTGAGCCGGTGAGCATGAAACGGCTTAAGAAAGATAAAGCCGCAAAGGTGATCGCCGAGGGACGCCCAGCTACGCAGATGGAAGGTTTTAAGGAAAAGCTCTCCGAAGCCGAAATTGATGCCCTGGTTGAGTATATTTTCACGCCGTTGAAGGAAGTTCCCGTTTGGGATATGGCGAAAATCGCTGAAACTCATACGGTGATGGTTGATCCCCAGTCTTTGCCGGAAAAACCTCAACATCAATCCGACCCGATGAATCTGTTTACCGTGGTTGAGAGCGGCGATCATCATGTGACGATTTTGGACGGCGACAAGTTCGAGCCGATCTGGCGGTTCAAAACCCGGTTTACCCTACATGGCGGCGCCAAATATTCGCCGGATGGCCGGTTTGTCTACCTGGCGACGCGGGATGGATGGGTTTCAATGCACGACCTGCATAGCCTGCAAACCGTCGCCGAAGTGCGTGTGGGGATCAATACCCGCAACATTGCCGTTTCCAGCGATGGAAAATATGTCATGGCGGGGAACTATCTTCCCCATTCCGTGGTGGCGCTGGATGCCAAGACTTTGAAACCGGTCAAGTACATCGAAGCGGCCGATAAGGATGGCAACACCTCGCGGGTCAGCGCTGTTTACAACGCTCCGCCGCGTAAGAGCTTTATTGTCGCCATGAAGGACATCAAGGAAATGTGGGAACTCTCCTACGATCCCGATGCCTTGCCGATTTACTCGAACTTCGTACACAGCTATCGGAAGGATCATGTCGAGGCAATTATTGAATATGAACAGCCCTTCGGCATTCGTCGTATCAAGACCGACGACTTCATGGACGACTTCTTTTTCGACCCCTATTACGCCGAAGTCATCGGTGCGGCGCGCAACTCCAAAAAGGGGCAGGTGGTCAATCTCGACGTTCGGAAAAAAGTGGCCGAACTGGATCTAGAAAGCATGCCGCATCTCGCATCGGGCATCTATTGGAAGCGGGGCGACCAACAACTCTTGGCGACGCCACATATCAAGGGCGATTCGGTGAGCGTCATCGACATGGATAGTTGGAAAACGGTCAAAAAGATCAAAACCCAGGGGCCGGGCTTTTTCATGCGCAGCCATAAGAACAGCCCGTATGCCTGGGTCGACGTTTTCTTCGGGCCGCACAAAGATCTTCTCCACGTGATCGACAAAAACACGCTGGAGATCGTCAAAACCATCAACCCGGAACCGGGCAAGACCAATGCGCATGTGGAATTTACCAAGGACGGTAAGTACGTTTTGGTTTCCATCTGGGAAATGGATGGCGCTTTGGTGGTTTACGACGCCAGGACGTTTGAAGAGGTCAAGCGGATTCCCATGAAAAAACCTGTTGGTAAGTACAACGTCTATAACAAAATTACTTACGACGAAGGCACCAGTCATTAGGAGGCTGCCCCTAATGTTGTCCTCGCCGGAAATGATCGTTAGTCTGTCCGGTAACAACAGGGGAAAATTGGTGGGGAAGGGACCCGTACCGTGCATCTAGTGAAGGGCGCGACGCAGGCAGCCGCTGTGGGGGCGGCGCTTTTGCTGGGAACGTCCGCCTATACCGTTTCGTTTGCCGCGACGGAAACCGCCGCGAAGGCAAGCATTTCGCCGGAATTTGTTTGGCTTTTAGTCGGTCTGTTGTTTGGACTGGGCTGCTTTGTGTTGCTTCTTCTGGCGAACATTGCAAAGCGCCGTCGCGCCGAAAACGAACTTCTTAAATACAAAAGAGACCTGGAAGCTAAAGTCGAGCGAAGGACGGTGCAACTGTCGACGCTCAACCAGAATTTGGCCGACCAAATCGATATTGCTAAAAAATCCGAAGAAGTTCTGCGGGAAAACGAACGCAAACTCGCCCTTTTATTTGGGAACCTCCCCGGCATGGTTTACCGGGCGGAACGAAAAAAACGCTGGCAGCTTGAATTCGTCAGCGGCGGATGTGAGACGCTGACGGGTTATACCCCGGATGAATTGTTGGAGGGGGATCGCCGTTTTTATACCGATACGGTCATGGCCGAAGACGACCGGGCTCATGTCCGGAAGGAAATTTTTGAAGCCGCTAGCGCCGGAGAACCCTACCGCGTTCATTACAAGGTGCATACAAAAGAGGGCGTAGATCGTTGGGTTTGGGATCAAGGGCAAGGCGTATTTGACGCCGATGGCAAGCTGATTGCTTTGGAAGGGTTTGTCGGGGACCTCACTGAACGGGTGCAGGTCGAAGAAAACCTACGGGAAAGTGAAGAGCGCTACCGGGGCTTGGTTGAAGCATCCCCGGACGCGATTATCGTTCACCAAGACGGGCAGATTGTTTTCCTTAACAATGCGGCGTTGGATCTGCTGCATGCTAAATCCGTCGACGAGGTGATCGGCGCAAAAGTGACGCAATTCGTCCATCCCGATTATCTCAATATGGTCTTGAAACGCATTGCTTCGATCAGGGAAAACGGCGGCGTTTTGCCGGTCGCCGAAGAAATTCTTCTCGCCCTCGACGGAACGCCGTTTTATGCGGAAGTTGCCGGGCGGACGGTTACATACGAAGGGCTTCCTGCAACCCAATTGGTGGTGCGCGACATTACCAAACGCAAACATGCGGAAGAGGGCCTACGGGTCGCTTCGACGGTGTTCAACACGACCACTGAAGGCATTATGGTTTCCGATGCTGAAAACCGTATTCGGGCGATTAACCCGGCTTTCTCCAAAATCACCGGCTATGAACCTGAAGAAGTTATCGGTGAAAATCCTTCCAAGTTAAGCTCGGGGCGGCACGAGGCGGACTTCTACGAACGCATGTGGGCGTCCATCGGCTCCAAAGGGTTTTGGGAGGGCGAAATCTGGAATCGCCGAAAGAACGGGGAAACCTACCCGGAATGGCTGACGATTACGGTGATTCGCGATGAAGACGGTCATATCAACGAATATGTGGGCGTTTTCACGGATATTACCAAACGCAAGCAAGACGAAGAACAAATCCTCCGCCAGGCAAACTACGACTCATTAACGGGCCTGCCCAGCCGAAGCCTTTTCTTTGATCGGTTGAAGACGACGTTGGCCGAAGCCCGGCGCGATAGCGCCATGGTTGCCCTGCTGTTTATCGATCTCGACCATTTCAAAGTGGTCAATGATACGATGGGCCATGTGGTTGGAGACCGGTTGCTCCAACTTGCCGCCGACCGTTTGTCCGCCTGCGTCAGGGAATCCGACACGGTTGCGCGTTTTGGTGGGGATGAATTTACGGTTATTTTGAGAGAAGTGACAAAGGCCGAGGACGCGGCGGTCGTTGCTGAAAAAATTATCGAGAGTCTGTCGGAATCATTCATTTTAGACGGTCGGGATACCTTTATCGGAGCAAGCGTCGGGATCACCATCTATCCCTACGATGCGGACGACGTGACGACGATGCTGCGTAACGCCGACATGGCGATGTATCAGGCCAAGGATCTGGGGCGTAACGCTTTCCACTTCTATACGCCGGAAATGAATACGACCGCCTTGCAGCGCATGGTCATGGAAGGCGCTTTACGCCGGGCGGTTGAAAACGAAGAGTTTGTTCTGCACTATCAGCCGGTGATTGAGACGGCATCGGGACGCGTCGTAGCGGCGGAGGCGTTGGTGCGTTGGGAAGACCCCGAGGCTGGGCTGATGATGCCCGACCGGTTCATCGGGATTGCCGAGGAGACAGGTTTGATTGCGCCGGTTGGCGAGTGGGTGTTGACCGAGGCCTTACGGCAAACCAAGGAGTGGCACGATGCGGGATTTAGCGATCTTGGTATTGCGGTCAACTTGTCAAACAAGCAGATTAAGCGGGGCCTAGACCGGCAAAAGGTCGAAGGCATTATTGCATCGACAGGTTTCGATCCATCGAAGTTGACTCTCGAAATCACCGAAACATTGGTGATGGAAGATACGGAGCACAATACGGCTTGGATGCAGGAATTGCGGGAGATGGGAATCCGGTTCTCCATTGATGACTTTGGTACTGGATATTCGTCGCTCAGCTACCTCAAGCGGCTTCCTGCCGATTCGATTAAGGTGGACCGTACTTTCATCAAAGACCTGTTTGAAAAGGGGGGCGAGAAGCCGCTGGTCGAAGCGATTATTGCGATGGCCCACAGCCTCGAACTAAAAGTAACGGCGGAGGGAGTCGAAGACGCCCGGCATGTGGAATTCCTGGAAGGACTGTCTTGCGACTACCTGCAGGGCTTCTATTTCAGTAAGCCACTGACGCCGGAGGCGTTCTTGGCTGTTCTTGAAGAACAGAGGGCATTCGCCACCCAAGGATAACGCACATAAAAGGGCGCAAAAAAGGCCGGGATTTTCCCGGCCTTTTCGGTTCTTGCTAATTTCTTTTTTAGGCGTTTTCCAGGCCGGTAACGAAAGCCTGAACTTCGGCTTTGAGGCGGTCGGATTGACGGGACAACTCGTTGACCGCTTCAAGCACCTGACTGGCGGCTTGCCCGGTTTCCTGTGCCCCTTTGCTGACGCTCACGATGTTCGAGGTAACGTCCTTAGTGCCGGTTGCGGCCTGCTCAACGTTACGGGCGATCTCCTGCGTTGCCGCGCCTTGCTCTTCAACCGCAGCGGCGATGGCCGAGGTGATTTCGCTGATCTGGTTGATCGTTGCTCCAATGCCGCCGATAGCGCTGACGGCATCGGCCGTGGCGTCTTGAATGCCGCCGATCTGATTGCCGATTTCTTCGGTTGCTTTGGCGGTTTGGTTGGCCAGGTTCTTGACTTCAGAAGCGACGACGGCGAAGCCCTTACCGGCATCGCCGGCCCGAGCCGCCTCAATGGTGGCGTTGAGCGCCAAAAGGTTGGTCTGTTCGGCAATGTCGGTGATAAGGGAGACGACTTCGCCGATCTTCTGTGAAGCATTGGCCAAGCCCTGGACCATTTCGTTGGTCCGTTCGGCTTCATGAACCGCATTGCTCGCCACTTCGGTCGATTGGGAGACTTGACGGCTGATTTCACCAATCGAGCTTGAAAGCTCTTCTGCCGCCGAGGCAACCGTCTGTACGTTGGTCGTCGCCTGTTCGGCGGCTGACGCCACGCTGGTCGAGTGCTGGCTGGTTTCGTCCGCCGTTGAAGACATGGCGTCCGCCGTCATCTTCATGGTTTCGGTGGCGCTGGTAACCGTTTCGATAATTTCTACGATGGTGCTTTGGAAGGCGTTGGTTAGGTCTTCGCGGGCCTTGGTGTGTTTTTCCTTTTGTAGGCGTTCCGCTTCCTGTTCTTCGGCCAACTTGTCGGCGCGGATCATATTTTCCTTAAAGATAAGCACCGCTTTGGACATTTCGCCAATTTCATCCATTCTGTCCGCACCGGTCACCTCTATCGATTTGTCGCCGCTGGCCAATCGGGTCATATCGTCGGTGAGGGCGCTGATCGCTCCGGTAATACTGCGGATAATCGCCATGCCGAGCGCCGCCATGCCGACAACCAAAATGAGAGTAATCGCCAGGACCGTCCAAAAGACCGTGGCTGATTCATTATAATGCTCACGGGTCATTTCACTGAGTGTGCGGGCGATTTCGTCCTCAACCTTTTTCAAGAGGTTAATTTTCACCGTGATCGTATTGAACCAGTAGGGGCCTTCAACGCCCTTCGTATCGTCGGTGTAAACGCTCTCAATAGCGATTTTCCGCATCCGGTTGACTTCGTCGACCTCGGTTCCCTTAACGGTGTCGTGGTAGAACTTTACTTCTTCCGAAGGGGCGAATTTGCTGAAGGTATCGAGGTAGGTTTCCTGCTGGGCAATCAGGCTTAAGAACTTTTGGTAGATTGCCGGAGCAAACTTCCCGGCTGAAAATCCGCCGGATCCCATGGCCCGTTCGATACCCGCCCGTTCCTTGCCTTGGAGGAAGGCAATGTAGGCGGCCAACTGGTTGGTGATATCCGTATCCGTACTCAACTCGGGCATTTTTTCGATGATCCCGAGCAACTGGGCGATGGTTGGTGTGTAATAGCCCGCCATTTGCGGGACCGAGAGTTCAAAGGCGGTGATTTGTTCGCGCTTATCGGCCAGTTGGCTTAGGGCGCCTTCGGCCTTCTTAACTTGCTCGGCCAGTTTCTTGCCGTAGCTTGGAATGTCAAACTGACCCAAGGTTTTGAAAAAGGCGTCGAATTTTTGGTCGGTATCTTTGCGTTGCGCGGGAAGGATGTCGGAGAACTTGGCGCCTTTCGAGCCGATAAAACCGGCCGAGGCGCCTCTTTCCTTTTGCAGTTCGTGGACCAACGCGCTGGCGGCGACCCCGATGTCTGCTAGGTCTTGCAACGTTTTGAGAGAGGTCGTTTCGGCCCTACGATCTAAAACGATTTGACTCGAGAAAATTATCAAGCCGAGCAATGGGATTGCCAGCAGTAGTAATACTCTTGACCGAATTTTTGTGTTGTTAAGGAATCCCATGGTTCTAGGCCCTCCATCCCTTTTTTGTTGCGTCCCACCCATTCGGGCTGCACGGTCCGGGAACACCCTTGTCCCCATTCATTTACAACGAGCACGGCATTTTAGACATTTTGACCGGTTCGAAAAAGAAAAAACGTTAAAATTAAATAGTTTAGGGGGATTCTAGAAATTTTAGAGCGCGTAAAACCGCATTACCTAGTGGTGCGAACAAAACGGAAGAGTCCTTTCCGTTTTGTGTCTTGCGCACCACGACTCTTATAATCTCGTGGTTTTTGACCCCTGACGAATGGGAACCATTCGTCAGACTCAAACCACTAGGGTTTGAAGAGAAGATCAATTCGGGAAAATTGATGATGGTTAGGGAATAGGGAGCCGAAACGGCCTATTTTGTTTTGTGCCAAACTATTTTGTCTGGGAAGTGCGTTGACGGAAAAAGTGTTTTTGCCAGAGGATAGCTTTTCGGAAGTCTGGGAGTCCAAACCGGGCCTCAAAAACAGGCTTTCTACCTTGCATCCGTATTTTGCTCACATGGCGAGCTATGGGTTGTCCGAGCAAATGAAGTCGGCCAGCTTGGCCGATGCGGCTGTGTGGGTGGGTCTTTCCGTCGAGGCTATTTTGTCCTTTGTCAATTGCGGCGCTGGTTTAACCAGCAACAGGTCAGGAACAGAAAGCTCAGTTCAAGCAGAAGCGCCTTTATGGGTTAATTCCTTGAAGAAATTGGATGTTTTGGAGCTTGACGTAAGGCCGGTTCTCGCGGAAGGGCAAGACCCGTTTGAACAAATTATGTCGGTTGTCCACCGCTTAAAAGAAAATGATGGATTTCGGCTTATTGCGCCTTTCAATCCGGTTCCCTTGAGGAATGTATTGGCGGAGCGCGGGATGACGAGTTACGCCGAGCCGATGGCCGAGGGGGGGTGGACCGTCTACTTCCATAACGACGCGCCATCGGATGGTTCAATGAAATCGTCGCCATACTCGCTTCAAGACGCAACCGCGGATAAGGTTGCTCATTTGGACGTCCGCAACATGGAACCGCCCCAGCCGTTGGTTGAAATTCTGACGCTTATCGATGGGCCGGCTCCGGTTGAAGAAATGTTCGTGCGTATCCATCGGGAACCGGTGTTTTTGTTTCCGGAATTGGCGGAGCGTGATTGGACTTATGAAATCCTTGAGCATCGAATTGACGGCGAACAGGAAGAGTTTTTGCTTCATTTGACGACCCAAAGGAGTGCCGCTTAGTGTTTCCCGGAACCATCTTAATGGGCGCGCAGTCGCGCCTATTGCCACCGTCCATTCCGTTTCGTTTCTTTTTTGCGGCGACCTTTTTCCATATTGTCTTTTGGGCGCTTGTATTGATTTCGGCCAATCAGGTTCCAGGATTTGTCGGCGGTACCGGGCCGGTATTGGCTGCACTGCATACGTTGACGCTCGGCGTGTTTACCATGACGGCGATGGGCGCTTCGTTTCAGCTGCTGACCGTCGCCACGGGAGTCGCTTTGAGGGCCGTGTGGCCCTGCCATCTGGCTTGGTGGCTCTACTTTCCCGGCGTCATTATTTTGCTCATCGGTTTTACCACTCATCATCATTACGCTCAGGCGTTGGGAGCCGTCGCGGCTATTGGTGGCCTGGTGGTTTACGGCATTGTGGTCGCGGATGTTCTGCGCCGGACAAAAAGTTTGAAAATGGCGATTACCCATGCGTGGTTTGCGTTGATCGCCCTGGCGGCATTGATGGTACTCGGTTTCACACTTATTGCCGATTTCGATCATGGCTTCCTGAGGGATCACGCGGCCATCGGCCTCGCACACTTTATCTTAGCGGTCTTCGGGTTTATGGGCCTGTTGGCTTTCGGATTCAGCACGATTTTGGTCCCGATGTTTGCGTTGTCGCCCGCTGTCCCGGACCGCCAGGGATGGATGGCGCTGGTGGCCGTCGTTCCGGCAATTATCTTGGCGGTTGTGGGCGTCGTATTAGGGCAAAAGCTTCTTGTTTACGGTGGCTTCGCGCTTGGCTTAATTGGAACCGGGTTTCACCTCTGGTGCATGTGGTTCGCCTTGAAAAAAGGTATGCGTAAACGGTTGGGGTTGTCTTTCGTGATGATCAAAGGAGCCTGGGTCATGTTGCCGGTCACCCTCTTGTTGGGGGCTGCGGCGACCGCCGGGTGGCTTGGGTATTCTGGCATCACGCTTTTTGGGTTTGTTTCGGTTGCCGGTTGGTTGTTGACGTTTCTTTTGGGGATATTGCAAAGAATTATCCCGTTTTTGGCCAGCATGAACATGAACCGGAAAGGCCGGAAGCCGCCAACTCTCTCGGAAATGGCCGATGACCGGACGTTAAAAGCCGCTGCCGTGTGCCATGTTTTGGCCGTTTTGTCGGTTGCTGTGGGAATTGTCCAGGATCAAGGGAATTTTGTCTTTGTCGGTGCACTCTGCGGCACCCTCGGGGCGGTCGCCTTTTTATGGTACGCCTCTGCCGTCGGAACGACTTATTTGTCGTATCATAAAGGTGGCAGCGCAGAAACGCTTGAAACTACGGATCAGTAAAACGCATGTACGACTTTACTCTGAATTTTATTAAATCCCTGCACGAAGACCATATGGCCACTTTGGCCCTTTTGGAACGCCTGGAAGCGTTCTTGGGACGGCATAACGCAGCCAATCCGCCGGCAGCCGACTCAACCGAATTGCAGACTTTAATGACCGATTTGGCGGCTCTGATGCAGGAAGAAATCAGCGCTCATTTTTCGTTTGAAGAAGAGTTTCTCTTCCCGCGTTTCGCCGATTTCGCCGATGCCGGCATTCCGATGATGCTTAAAGGCGAACACGACATTATCCGCCCGATCGCCGGGCGCCTGACTGAATTGGCCAAAAGCTTTAACGGTGGGCAACTGACCGGGGAGTCCTGGGCGGAGTTCCATCGTTTGGGGTTGGAGATTATTGAACGGGAGGTATTCCACGTTCAGAAGGAAGAAATGGGCTTTCTTCCGGCGCTCGATCAGATGCTCGACCCCGAAGAAGAAGGTGAGTTGGCCATGGCCTACGCCGAAAAGAAAGGCGGCTAATCTGCCCCTATCAACGGTTTAGGGTGCGATCGGATTTGGTTAAGTAAACCTAATCCGATCGCACTCTAGACTTTTTAGGGATTTCAACCCTATATCTAGGAGGTGCGGTTTGTAACCGCGCCTCTTTTTGATTCTTGGAGTTTCGGTCCGTCCAATGAAGCCTGCGTTCCTCAGACCCGTTGCCGTTATTGCCGTTGGGGTTGTGCTCGGTCTGCTGATTTCCCCGCTGTCGGGATGCAGTCCCGAACACTCGGTGCTTTACCGGACTTTCGAAAACCTTGTCGGCGCAGAGCAAGGGCTGCCGGACGAGGCGCAGCGGCAACTGGCCCGGTTCGATGCGGTCTTTGATGTTCACTTGAAAGAAAAGCGTGAGCGGGACCTTCAACGCGACCTGTTTATCGAAGTCTACAAACATACGCGGCGCAACTATGTCCATCCGGTAGACGATGCCGCGCTGATTGATGCGGCGATCAAGGGGATGGAGGACTACGACCCCAACCGGCCAAAGACGGCGGACGTGGAAGAGGATGAAAACCTGCATCATGCGGAGAGCACGGTTGAGGCGGCGCTCGATTCCATGCTTGCCTCCCTTGATCCGCACTCCAGTTATCTGACGCCGAAAGAAGCGGCGGCCATGTATGACAACACCCGCGGAGAATTCGGCGGACTCGGAATTTCGGTGACCATGCGGGACCAAGGCGTCTACGTGATTGCGCCGATTTCCGATACGCCTGCCGAAAAAGCCGGAGTGAAGGCGGGCGACGTGATTACTCATTTGGATGGCCGCCCGCTGAAGGGCTGGACACTGATGCGCGCTGTTGACGAAATGCGCGGTGTGCCGGGGACCAAGATTACCCTGACGATTCAGCGGAAAGAACAAGCGCCGTTCAACGTTTCAATCGTTCGCGACATTATTGAAGTTGAAACCGTTAAAGCCCGGTTGGAAGGAAGCATAGGGTATTTACGGGTCACCAAATTCAATGAAAAAGTTATGGACGAGACCGAAGCCGCTGTTAACCGTCTACTCGATGAAAGTCAGGGGAGGTTGAGCGGGCTGGTGCTTGATCTCCGTAATAACCCCGGCGGGTTGCTTGACCAATCGGTCGCCCTCGCCGACGCGTTCCTTGAAAAAGGGCGGATCGTCAGCATCCGGGGCCGGGACGGCCGCGGTGAGCGGCATTTTGAAGCGGGTAGCGGCGATATCGCCAAGGGCATGCCTATGGTCGTCTTGATCAACAGCGGTTCCGCCTCGGCGTCCGAGATTGTTTCCAGCGCTTTGCAAGAGCATCATAGGGCGGTTGTTATGGGGCGCCGGTCCTTCGGCAAGGGGTCCGTGCAGACGCTGCTTCCGCTTTCCAATGACGGCTCGCTTCGTTTGACCACGCAGCTTTATTACGCACCTTCGGGCAAGACCATCCAGGCGAACGGCGTTGTTCCCGATATCGATTTGGTGGTGCGGGAGAAAGAGGGCGACGAAGACGCGGAAGGTCCGCGCCGAGAGGCCGACCTGGAACACGCTATTAAGGTGTCAAACGAGTCGGCAACCCAGTCCGCAATCAAAGTCGATGCCGAATCCTGCACGCCCATCGTCACCAAGGTTGCAGACGAGGATCGGAAAGATTTTGATTTAGGCTGCGCGCTCTCCTTCCTCCGCGTCGGCAGCCAGGCGAGTTTTTTGGCCTCGGTAAAGCCTCTATAACTCCAACTCCATCTTAACACGGTTAAGGAAACGGACAGCCTCGCCGCCGGTCACGGCACGGTGGTCAAAGGTCAGCGACAGGGGCATCAGGCGGATTTCCTTGGGCGAGCCGTCCCGCAAAACCAACTGTTCGATGGTCCTTCCCGCACCCACAATAGCCACTTGCGGCGGGACGACGACCATTTGGCTGTGAACCCCTCCCATGGACCCGTAGTTGGATAGACTGATGGTTGCTCCGCGCATTTCTTCCGGTGGCAGGTTTCGATCATTAACTGCCCGTTTTAAGCGATCAATATCGCTTTCTGCGGCTTCGAGCGATAAATCCTGCGCGTTTCTCAGCACCGGAACGAACAAACCGTCCTGAGTATCGACGGCTAAGCCCAGATGAACGCCTTCATTGATCCGTCGTTCCAACTTGGCGCCGTCAAACCAGACATTGAGCGCCGGCTCGGCCTTGCATCCCGCCGCGATGGCCAGGACGAGGCGGGCTGTGGCTGGGGTGCCTTTTTCCCAGTTGGTGATATCGGCATATTCGGTGACCGTCGCACGGACCACTTCTTCGTGAGCCCTGGCCATCCGCTCGGCCATGGCCCGGCGAACGCCAGTCAGCTCTTCGGCCGGGCCACTGGAGGAGAGCGTTTTAGCGGCGCGTTCGATGTCACTCACCGTAATGCTTCCGTTGGGACCCGTCGGTTCCACCAGTCCGAGGTCGATATCCATTTTGCGCGCCATGGCGCGAACCTGGGGCGTGGCTTTGATTTTACCAGACCCATTGTGCCCACTGGAGCCGGAGGTGTTGAGGGTTTTGCCGGTGCCGTTTTTGTCGAGATCGCCGACCACCGCACCCTTGTCGGCCTGGCCGCCGTCTTGAAATTCGACAAGAGTTGCGCCGACTTCGATGCGGTCGCCTTCTTTGGCAAAGAGTTTGGCGATCACTCCGGAGCGTGGCGCCGGGACCTCGACCACCGCCTTGTCGGTTTCGACCGAAACCAGGGGTTGGTCGGTTGTGACGTGATCGCCCTCGGAAACGTGCCAGGAGACGATTTCAGCCTCCTTCAGGCCTTCCCCCAAGTCGGGCAGTTCGAAAGTCTTCATGATCTGTCTCCTCAGTAGGCGAGCCGTTCGCGCGCCGCTTCCAAGATGCGGTCTTCGTTGGGCATGTAATGGTCTTCAAGGCGGAATAGGGGCATCACCGTGTCGTATCCGGCGACGCGCCCCACTGGGGCGGTGAGCGACATCAACCCTTCGTCGGCCAAACGGGCGGCGATTTCAGCGCCGTAACCGCCGTTGCGCGCCGCTTCATGCACGACGACGCAGCGGCCTGTTTTTTCGACCGAGGCGAGGATCGTCTCAAAGTCCAGCGGCGCCAGGGTTGCGACATCGATCACTTCCGCCTCGTAGCCTTCATCGGCCAGAGTTTCGGCCGCCGCCATGGTTTCCATGATCATCGCACCCCAGGTAACGAAGGTGATATCGCTGCCGGGGCGCATAATGAAGCAACTGTCCAAAGGAAGCGCCTTCCCGTCATCCTCCACTTCTTCCTTGGTTGCCCGGTAAATTCGCTTGGGTTCCAGGAAAACCACCGGGTCCGGGTCACGTATCGCGGCAAGCAATAGGCCGTAAGCGTTGGCTGGGGTCGAGGGGATGACGGTGCGCAGACCCGGAATATGAGTGAACATTGCCTCGGTGCTCTCCGAGTGATGCTCGGGCGCGTGAATACCGCCGCCGTAGGGCGCGCGTAGCACCATCGGGCAGGTCAGCCGTCCGCGTGTCCGGGTTCTGAGACGGGACGCGTGGTTGACCATTTGGTCGATGGCCGGATAGATGAACCCCATAAACTGGATTTCGGCGACAGGCCTAAGCCCCTGGCTGGCAGCACCGACCGAAACCCCGGCGATGACGCCTTCGGCCAGGGGCGTATCAAGCACCCGTTCCGGTCCGAATTGCTTGATCAATCCGTCGGTGGCGCGGAAGACGCCGCCGTCGACACCGACGTCCTCGCCCAAAACGATGACGTTTTCATCTTCTTTCATGGCCCGTCTAAGCGCGAGGTTGACGGCTTCAAGTAGGGTGATTTCAGTCATTGTCGGCCTCCCCGGCGCGCTTGACCGCAAGATCGCGTTGCGCCGCGATGTCTTTGGGCAGTTCGGCAAACAAATGATCGAACATACTGGAGACTGGAAGCGGCTTGCTGGCGAGGTAGGACTCGATGCCGTTTTCCACGGTTTCGGCACACTGATCGATCAACGTCTCCTCTTCCTCCTTGGTCCAATTATGCCGGTGAACCAAGAAGTTCTTGAGCCGGGCGATGGGATCGTCTTTCCAATGCTTGCCGACCATTTCGTCATCCCTGTAGCGTGTCGCGTCGTCGGCTGTCGTGTGGTCGCATAGCCGATAGGTCAGGGCTTCGATCATGTGTGGGCCGCCGCCCTTGCGGGCTTTTTCGACAGCGTGGGACACCCGGTCCCAAACGGCGATGGCGTCGTTGCCGTCAACCTGTTCGCCGGGGAATCCAGCCGCGATGGCTTTCTGGGCAATGGTTTCGGCGGCGGTTTGCGCCTCGCGGGGAACCGAAATGGCCCATTGGTTGTTGTTGACCACGAAAACCACGGGCAGTTTCCAAGCACCGGCAATATTCATTGCCTCGTAGACGTCGCCTTTTGATGTTGCGCCGTCGCCGAACATGCAGACGGCAACGCGCGGCTCACGGCGCAACTTCATGGCGAGTGCAACCCCGGCGGCGTGAGGGGCGTGCGTGCCGACGGGAACGCTGACCGGGAAATCGTTGGGGGAGCCGGTGAAATCGCTACCCCGGGCGTCGCCGCCCCAGTAGAAGAGATATTCTCCAACCCCGACGCCGCGATAGAACAAGGCGGCCTGTTCACGAAAGGATGGAACAAAGACATCGTTTTTGGTCATGGCCGCCGCGGTGCCGGCGCCGACGGCTTCCTGTCCCAGGGAGGAGGCGAATGTTCCCATCCGTCCGGTGCGTTGTAGGGCCACCGAGCGTTTGTCGAAAATCCGGGTGAGGATCATGGCGCGGTAGATCGAGATTGCCGCGTCGCGGTCATCGGCCCGGTCGGGTAGGGAAGAGGCCGGTTCGCCGTCTTGCTTGAGGTATTGGGTGTAGCCGACCTCAAAGGTTTGAACGGTCTGCATCAATAGTCCTCCCTGTTGAATTCTCCCAGGAGGAACACTCCCAGCCGGGAGAACGAGGAACTGTTTCGTTGCCGTATTATATGGTTACGGCCAAAGTGAATTACATCTAATTTATGTCGAGAATTATATCATAAACCGCTGAAAACAATGATATTTATTTCCGCACTGCAGTGTCGAAATAAAGTGTCCATAGGGTGGATTCGAGAGAAGGAAAGTTGCGTTTCAGGTGAGGGGTTTGGAAACAAAAAGTAGGCGCGATGGTAGAGGAGTTTCTGGCACATGGCGGGAAAGCATTGAGAGCAGACTGGGAGAAGGGAAGGTAAAAATATTAGAAAAATATAATTTACCTTGGCCTTATATATATAGTTCTGATAAAAGAGGGGAGAATTTATGAAGGGGGCGCTCCCCTATACAAGACCCCGTAAGACGGTCGAAACGGGAGGCGGAGCGCAAGATTTTGGGAGAGAAACCATGTCCAAACTGGTCCCACCCCATGGTGGGGGTGTTCTGAAGCCGCTGTTGATTCCAGAGGTCGAACGGGCCGAAGAACTCAAACGTGCCGCCAACCTGAAAAAAGTTCCGATGAGCAGCCGTGAGACCTCCGACGTCCTCATGCTCGCCATGGCCGCCTATACGCCGCTCGAAGGTTTCATGGGCGAAGCCGATTGGCGTGGCGTTTGCGCCGATATGAAGCTTGCCGACGGTACCTTTTGGCCGATCCCCATTACTCTGTCGGCAAGCCAGGACTTGGCCAACACGATCGGCATTGAAGAAGAGGTTGCGCTGGTTGACGGCGAAACCGACGAAATCATGGCGATCATGGAAGTCACCGAAAAGTACGTGATCGACCGGGACTTCGAATGTGAGCACGTCTATCGCACCACCGACCCCGAGCACCCGGGGGTTCAGAAGGTCATGGGCCAGGGTGAGGTTAATCTTGCCGGCCGTGTCTCCGTGTTGAGCGAAGGCGAGTATCCCAAGCTTTATAAAGATCTTTATGTCCGTCCGGCTGAAGCCCGGGCCATTTTCCAGGAAAAAGGCTGGTCGACGCTGGCGGCGTTCCAAACCCGGAACCCAATGCACCGTAGCCATGAGCATCTTGCGAAGATCGCCGTTGAAGTAACCGATGGGGTGTTCATCCACCAGGTTTTGGGTAAGTTAAAACCGGGCGATATTCCGGCGGAAACACGCACCAAAGCGATCCAGGCCATGATCGATAACTATTTCGTCAAAGGCACTGTCATTCAGGCGGGTTACCCGATTGAAATGCGCTACGCCGGTCCGCGGGAAGCTCTGTTACATGCGCTGATTCGTCAGAACTATGGCTGTTCGCACCTGATTGTCGGCCGCGATCATGCCGGTGTCGGTGATTACTATGGCCCGTTCGACGCCCAACATATTTTCGACAACCTGTGGGATGGTGCGTTGGTCACCCAACCGTTGAAGATCGATATCACCTTCTACTGCACCAAGTGTATGGGGATGGCGACCGCCAAGACCTGCCCGCACGATGCGAAATATCACGTCTCCATTTCCGGCACCAAACAGCGGGAGATGCTGGCTGCTGGCGAAGATATTCCGCCGGAATTCAGCCGTCCGGAAGTCGTGGCGATTTTGAAGGAATTCTACAAAAACCAGTAGAACGTGACCCCTGTAGTGACCGGCATCCCCGCCGGTTCACTCCCTTGAAAAGGGCGTGCCTGACAGTCCAGGCCGTCCTTTTCTTTTGTCTGAAATTTACAAAAAAACGGCGCGGCCAGGTCTTTGGGGGGAGGAGACTTGGCCGCGCCGCCGGGTCCGGCGTATGGATCTAACTCGTGGGAGGGTTAAAAGGTAGATCCGGGTTTAACGCCGAGTTTCTTAAAGACGATTGCCGGAATGCAAAATCCGGTAAACGCTGACTGAAAGAGGTTGGCGCCGACAAAGGCTGTGAACCACAGCCAGTAGGGGGAGTGGTAGTGAGCCAGGGCAAGGCTCGCGAGAACCATCACACCGGCAAATGCGTTCATAACTTGACCCAAGTTCATCGAACTATTTCCTCATTGTGAACAAGCTTTATATGGTCACGGCTCGAAGAATCTTGCGCCACGGGTATTTCGCAATAGAGCGAATGCAGTGTTTCGATAATCTTCACCACGGCAGGATCGGCCAAGGAATAGAATATCTGCTGCGACTCGCGGCGTGTTTTCACCAGATTTTTCTCCCGCAATACGGCAAGATGTTGCGACAGAGCTGACTGGCTCAAGCCGATCAGAGGTTCAAGGTCGCCCACTGAAATCTCTCCCATGCCGATGCGGCAGAGAATGTGAAGGCGCTTTTCGTTCCCCATGACACGGAGAAGGTCGGCGGCTCTTTCAGCGTTTGTTTGAAGCTCTTTCATATTCATGCTTGCTAAATTAGTGATAACTAATATATAAGTCAAGTGTAATATTTCAAAGCAAGAGGCATTTCGAATGGCTTACCGCATTCCCCTCCCGACGTTCTTCGTTCTTTGGTCGATCCTGCTGGGAGCCGCCGGTCCAAAGGCGGAGGAGTTCAATGTGGCCCTGCAAACCGTTGCCGACAAAAAAATCGTTTTTGCGACGGTTGAGAGTGTCGATGTTGTCCCGGCCCGGGCAAGAATTGGCGGGACCATTGAAAGTCTGGTGGTGGATGAAGGTGATCGGGTCAGTGCGGGGGACGTGATAGCCCGCGTGAAAGATCCCAAGCTGGGGTTGGAACTGGGTGCTGTTGATGCGCGGATTGAATCGTTGCAGTCGCAGTTGAAACTGGCCGAAACCGATCTTCAGCGAGCGGTTAAACTGCGCAAAAGCGGCGCGGGCAGTCAGGCCCGGCTTGATGAAGCCCAAACCAACCTGGATGTGGCCCAGCGTACCTTAGTGGCGATGAAAGCCGAACGCTCTGTTATTGCCGAACGTTTGGCGGAAGGTGCCGTGTTGGCTCCTGCCTCGGGACGAATTTTACGGGTCAATATCACAGGAGGGTCGGTTGTTCTTCCTGGAGAAACCATTGCTGTGCTGGCTCAGGAAACCTATATCCTGCGTCTTCATCTGCCGGAACGTCATGCCCGCTTTATCGATGTGGGTGACGTGGTTCGAGTTGGGGAACCGACTCTTGAAGGCGGTGAGCTTAAGCACGGGCGGGTACGTCAGGTATATCCTGAATTGGCGCAGGGCCGGGTCGTTGCCGACGTCGAGGTGGAAGGTCTCGGTTCCTATTTCGTCGGTGAGCGGGTGCCGGTCTATGTTTCTACCGGTGAGCGTAAGGTCTATGCCGTGCCGGCAGAATACCTGTTTACCCGCTACGGGCTGCAATACGTGAAACTGAAGGATGGAACGGAGGCCGTCGTTGAAACCGGTGGAATGTTAGACGACGGCGTTGAGGTGTTATCAGGTATCCGGGAAGGCGACGTGTTGGTCGAGCCGCTGGGAGCCGGATCATGAAGCTGGGACTTTCCGGATATATCACCAAGGCTTTCATTCAATCGCCTCTGACGCCGTTGGTGCTCTTGGCGTCGTTGGCTTTGGGGCTCGTCGCTCTTTCTTCCTTGCCGCGCGAAGAAGAGCCGCAGATCAGCGTTCCCATGGTCGATATTCAGGTGATGGCCAACGGGCTAAAAGCCGCCGATGTTTTGGAAATGGTCACCGAGCCTTTGGAAGACATCATCAAGGGTGTCGATGCGGTTGAGCATGTTTATTCGCAGACGTTCGACGACCGGGCGTTGGTTACCGCGCGCTTCCTCGTTGGGACCGATGAAGATACGGCGATTGTCCGCATTCACGATCAAATTCGCGCCAATATAGACCGTTTGCCTGCGGGGGTCCCAGAGCCAGTAGTTGTTGGGCGGGGGATTAATGATGTCGCCATTCTTACTTTGACGTTAGCGCCCAAACATGCGCAGGGGGATACTTGGACCGATGCGACTCTGTTCACCATCGCTGATGAATTACAGCATGAATTGGTTAAGGTTGAGGACGTGGGGCTCGCCTATACGGTAGGCGGACGGCCCGCCCAAATCCGTGTGGAGCCGGACCCCGAGTTGTTGTCGCTTTATGGCGTTACGCTCAATCAGTTGGTCGCCAAGGTGGAGAATGCCAACCGGTCCTTCCTGACCGGCTCGGTTCGGTCGAATGATCGTGCGGTGCCGGTGGTTGCCGGGCAGACGTTGCAGGGACCTGCCGATATCGGGCGGTTATTGATTTCGACGCGGGATGGACGCCCCGTCTATGTCAAAGACGTTGCCAAGGTGGTCGTCGGAGCGCGGCCTGAAGACAAACGGGTTTGGCAAATTGAAAAAACCGAGAATGATGAGCTCACGCGATTGCCCGCCGTGACCTTGGCTTTCGCTAAACGGAAAGGCGCCAACGCTGTGTTGGTCTCCGAGCGGTTGCTGGAACGTTTGGAAATCGTTCGGGGGGCGCTGGTGCCGGAAGCCATCGAGGTAACGGTGACCCGCAACTACGGCGAAACGGCCACCGAAAAAGCCGATGAGCTGCTGTTTCACTTAGGTTTGGCGACGTTGTCAATCGTTGTGTTGATCACTTGGGCCCTGGGATGGCGTGAAGGGGTGGTTGTCGCGGTTGTCGTCCCGACGACAATTTTGCTGACGCTCTTTGCTTCCTGGCTCATGGGCTACACCATTAACCGGGTCAGTCTTTTCGCGCTGATCTTTTCCATCGGCATCATGGTCGACGACGCTATCGTCGTTGTTGAAAATATCGTTCGTCACTGGCGGATGAAGGACGGGCGCAATCCCTTGCAGGCGGCTATCGACGGGGTGGCGGAAGTGGGCAATCCAACCATCATTGCTACCTTGACCATTGTGGCGGCGCTTTTGCCGATGATGTTCGTTTCCGGCCTCATGGGGCCTTACATGAGCCCCATCCCGGCCAATGCCTCGGCGGCTATGTTGTTCTCCTTTTTCGTCGCGGTAATCATTACGCCCTGGTTGCTCTACAAGATGAGCCGCAAAAGCCTTGAGGCGGGAGAAGCGCAAGGACATGAGGATCATGGCACGGGCGGCAAGATGGGGGCGTTTTACAGCCGTTTTGCCCGCCCATTGTTACAAGGACGTTCGCGGTCGAAAAAATTTCTGACCGCTGTGGGTGTGGCGACGGCGGCGGTCTGTGTTTTGTTCTACACCCAGCACGTGACGGTCAAGTTGCTGCCGTTCGACAACAAATCGGAACTTCAGGTGGTCGTCGACCTCAAGGAAGGTGCGAGCCTGGAGGCAACGGACCGAGTGTTGTGGGATGTCGCGCGGATCCTGAGCGATTTGCCCGAGCTGACCCATATGCAGGCCTATGTCGGAACCGCCATGCCGTTCAACTTCAACGGCTTGGTCCGCCACTACTATTTCCGGCAAAGTCCCGAATTGGGCGATCTGCAAATCAATCTTCTACCGAAACATGAGCGGGACCGGGAAAGCCACGAAATCGCCTTGGAGGTGCGGGAGCGCCTGAAATCGGTTTCTCTACCCGAAGGCGCTGTGCTGAAGGTTGTGGAAGTGCCGCCGGGACCGCCGGTTCTCGCGACGCTATTGGCTGAAATCTATGGACCGGATGGCGAAAGCCGTCGCGCTACGGCGGCCAAGGTGCGGGAGTTGTTTCAAGCGTCCGACTTCATTGTCGATGTGGACGATTCATTTGGCGCGCCCGCCAAACGCTTGCGCTTTGAAATCGACCAGGAAAACCTAGAATACCACGGTGTCGAGGAACAAGCTGTGTTCGATACCATCGGCGCGTTGCTGGGCGGCGTTCAGGTGGGATATTCGCATCGTGGGCAGGGGATTGATCCCGTTGAGATAGCCGTGCGACTGCCCAAGGCGGATTTAACGGTCAATGAGCGGCTACTCGCCACCCCGGTCCCGGCCAGAGCCGGGACGGTGGAACTGGGAGACGTGGTTCGAGTGGTCGAAGAAACCGCCAGCTACCCGATCTTCCGTCACAATGGACGCTCGGCGGAAATGGTCATGGCTGAACTTGCCGGACGATTCGAAGCGCCGATCTACGGCATGCTGGCGGTGGAAGACGCCATTGAAAAAGCGGACTGGTCTGGCATGAAAGCGCCTGAGGTTCTCTATCACGGTCAGCCGGCCGACGAATCCTCGCCGTCGCTCCTGTGGGATGGCGAGTGGGAGGTGACCTATGTGACCTTCCGTGATATGGGGGCGGCGTTTGCGGTGGCCATTCTCGGTATTTACCTGTTGGTGGTCGGTCAATTCGGCAGCTTTAAGCTCCCGTTGGTGATCCTGGTGCCGGTGCCGCTCACCTTGGTTGGGATCGTCCTTGGCCACTGGCTGTTCAATGCGCCCTTTACCGCGCCTTCGATGATCGGCTTTATCGCCTTGGCCGGGATTATCGTGCGAAATTCAATCCTGCTGGTGGACTTTATCCGCCACCGTCAGGGCAGTGGGTTGCCGATGCGCGATATCCTATTGGAGGCGGGGGCAATCCGCTTCAAGCCTATCGTGCTGACCGCCGTGGCCGCGATGATCGGCGGCGTCTTCATCCTGCCTGATCCGATTTTCCAGGGGTTGGCGATTTCCCTGGTCTTCGGCTTGGCATCGTCGACGGCGCTTACGGTTTTGGTCATCCCGGCGATTTACGTCGTCTTGCGCGATGACGGGCGTGAAATGACCCATTGAACCGCCCTTTAGTCTCCCCACATTAAGGCGAGTAACGTCATAAACCCTAAAGGGGAGGTTGAAAAATGAAACGCTTGTTTGCGGGTATTATTGCGGCGCTTTTGCCGTTTGCGGCCCAGGCGGGCGAGGTGGTTGATTATTCGTCCGACGGGATGGCGCTGGAAGGATACCGGGCATCACCTAGCGGGCAATCAAAAGGTCTGGTTCTGGTGATCCATGATTGGGACGGCCTCACGGACTACGAGGTCAAACGTGCGGAAATGCTCGCTGCTATGGGCTATGACGCTTTTGCGCTTGACCTTTACGGCAAAGGCAATCGTCCGGTGGAAACCGGGGCAAAAAAAGCGGAGACGGGCAAGCTCTACAAAGACCGTGAGAAAATGCGCAAGCTGATCCTCGCCGGTCTTGAAGAGGCCCGCAAAACCGCCAAAGGGAAGGCTGTGGTGATGGGGTACTGCTTCGGCGGGGCTGCTGTTTTGGAGCTGGCCCGGTCCGGCAAGGCCAGCGATATCGCGGGGTATGCAACTTTCCATGGTGGATTGGCGACGCCTGAAGGGCAGAGCTACCCAAAGGATACGCCGCCGTTGTTGATCGCCCATGGCGGGGCGGATACATCGATTACCATGGATCACGTAGCCGCATTATCGAAAGAACTTGAGGCGGGAGGAATTCCGTACGAAATCCAGGTTTATTCCGGCGCCCCTCACGCCTTTACGGTTTTTGACTCCGACCGCTACAGAAAAACTGCCGATGAGCAATCCTGGAGCGCTTTTTCGGATTTCCTGAAAACCAACCTTTAAGCTTATGTGCAGGCTCAATGTAAAAAGAAACCCCGGCATTTCGCCGGGGTTTTGTTCAGGGAGGTTAAGCGGCCGAATGGACTAGGGGAGGGGGGGAGGGGGGACGTCCATCCGGCCTTTGTGAGTCTCAATATATATTACTGAACGCGTTTATCAAGAGAAAAATGAACGTGTTCATTTATTGTTTTTTGCGACAGGGCTTACTCTTTTTGTTTCTCCCGTGTTAGCGTTTTTGGAACGATTCGACTCATATTGGGGGTGACCTCGTGACGCCAGCGGTTTTGCCTGAAGTCGTATCCTTTCTCCGGTCGCTCGGAGAGGAGGTCGAGGTCATTGAAACCCATATCTCTATGGTGTTCCTGACCGATGAGCGGGCCTACAAGGTCAAGAAACCGGTCAAATTTCCTTATCTCGACTATTCAACCTTGGCTTTGCGGGAAAAGTTGAGCCGCGAAGAAGTGCGTCTGAACCGGCGGACCGCGCCGTCACTCTATCTCGGCGTTAAAGCGGTTACGAAAGAAGCCGATGGTTCATTGGCGTTCGATGGCGCAGGAGAGGCCATCGAATGGGTCGTCGAAATGGAGAAGTTCGATCAGGCCGGACTATTCGACCGGATTCCCGTCGATCATCCGATGGACAGGAGACAGATGGAAGGTCTTGCTCAAGCGATTGCGCTGTTCCATCGCGAGGCGGAAGTCCGCCAAGACAAGGGCGGGTTCGACGGCTTGAACTTTATCGTTGAAAACAACGCCGAATGTTTCGATGCCTGGGGACGCGACCTGTTCGAGCCGACTCTGATCGCCCGGCTGAACGATCTGAGCCGGGCGGAAATCCGTGAGGTTAAGACAGTGCTGGATCGACGGCGAGAGGAGGGATTGGTCCGCCAGTGTCATGGCGATCTTCATTTGCGCAATATCTGCATGGTTGATGGTGAGCCGACGTTGTTTGACGCTATTGAGTTCTCGGACGATATCGGGTGCATCGATGTCCTCTACGATTTGGCTTTTCTTTTGATGGATTTCGATTTCCGAGGCCGTAAACGGGAGGCTTCCCTGGTTTTCAACCGCTACATGGATGTGACTGGCGATGTCAGCGGATTGGCTTGTCTACCCCTCATGATGTCGCTGCGCGCCGCCATTCGGGCTCATGTCGGCGCGTCGGCGCTCAATGCCCATCCGCAAGAAGAGTGGAGCCCTGCTGTGGTCGCTGAAACGCAAGCCTACCTCTCCAGCGCCGTTGCCTATTTGGATCATGAAACTCCTAAGCTCGTTGCGGTAGGTGGGTTGTCGGGGAGCGGCAAGTCACGTTTGGCCCGCAAACTGGCGCCGTTGATTTACCGGACGCCGGGGGCGTTGGTTTTGCGTACCGACGCCATTCGAAAGCGTTTGGCGGGCAAGCTGCCTTTGGATCGTTTGGAGCCATCCGCCTACAGCAAGGAGATGTCGAAAAAGACCTATCAGTGCCTCTACGACGATACCCGAACGGCCTTGAAGGCAGGACATACGGTTGTTGCCGATGCCGTTTTCGCCAAACCGGAGGAGCGTGAGGCTATCGAGGCGGTGGCGTGTGAGGTTGGCGTGCCGTTTAATGGGATTTGGGTCGATGCACCGCTGGACGTTCGGTTGGCCAGAGTTTCAAAGCGCTCAAGAAACGTTTCCGATGCAAATGTCGATGTGGCGCAGAAGCAGCAGGAATACGATCTGGGAGAGATGACGTGGGCCTATGTCGATAGCGCTGGATCTAAAGAGGAAACGGTTCGTTTGGGGCTGGCGGCTTTAGGGTTAAATCATTGAGAAGAAAATGTTTTTCATGTTCATTGCAGGTTTTTTGGACTATAATATTTCAAACAGCGGATAGAATACCGGGAGGGCATCATGTCGATCAGAACCATACTCGTTCCCCTTGACGGCAGCGACGATTCAAAAGCCGCGATGGAAACCGCTTTCGCCGTGGGACGGAACTTCGATTCCCATGTGGACGTTCTTCACGTGCGTCCCGATGCCCGTGCCGCTGTTCCTTTGTTGGGCGAAGGAATGTCGGGGGCAATGATTGAGGAAATGATCACGCTGGCGGAGCAGGAAGGGAATGAACGCTCCAATAAAGCGCATGGGATTTTCGATGAATTCTGCCGCTCTTTTTCCGTTCCGGTTTTTAACCGTGAACTGCAGGAGCCGGGACCGGCTGACAGCGTGACCGCAAGATGGCTCGAAGTCACCGGTCGTGAAGACGAAGAAGTGAGCCGGACGGCCCGTCTGGCCGACCTTGTGGTGGTTGGCCGTGCTTCGGACCAAAGTGAGTTCTCTTCCGATTCAGTTCTAAACGCGGCGCTATTTGAAAGCGGCCGCCCGGTTTTGCTGGCGCCGCCGAAAGGCGCCGACAATTTCGGTAAAACCATTGCGGTTGCCTGGAATGGCAGCGCCGAGTCCGCCCGTGCCGTGAGTGGAGCGCTTCCGTTCTTGAAAAATGCCGAGAAGGTCTTCGCTCTCACGGCTGAGACGGAGAATACGGAACCGACGGTTTCCACCGATTTGGCCGATTTTTGCGCTTGGCATGGGATCAAGGCCGAGGCGGTAAGCTTTTCTCCGGCAGGGCATTCGGTTGGCGAAGCTGTTTTGATGGAATGCGAAAAGCTCGGAGCCGACATGCTGGTGATGGGAGCCTATACCCACAGCCGTATGCGGCAATTGATTCTCGGCGGTTTAACCGATCACGTGCTTCACAATGCAAAAATCCCCGTTTTGATGGCGCACTAATTTGCTCCTCCGGTTTATTGGGCTCGTTGCCGCATTCTGTTTGGCTACGCCGTTTCCCGGCGAGGCTAAAGGTGCTGCCGACGATCGGGTGTTGGTCGACCCGACGATTATGCCCTGGCGGGCGATCGGCCGCATTAACAAGCAAACTGTAGGCGGTCATTGCACAGGAACCCTGGTGGGCCCGGCGACCGTTTTGACGGCCGCCCATTGCCTGTGGAACAAACGAACCCGGGATTGGATGCCGGCGGGGTCGGTCCATTTTCTTGCCGGATATAAAGGGGGCGAATGGGTTGCCCATTCCCCGGGAAAAAAACTGATTATCTCGCCTGATTACAAAGCGTCGCAGAGCAAAAAAACTCCCTACAGCCGTGCGTCGACGGATTGGGCCTTTATTGAGTTGGAAAAGCCAATTGGTGAGAAGATCGGTTGGTTTGCCATCGAGCCCATGGGGGCAACATCATTCACCGCATTTAAAGCCAAAAATTATCAGGTCACTCAAGCCGGATATAGTGCCGACAAGCCGCATGCCTTGTCCGTTGTTCAAACCTGTAAATTGGTCGGCTTTGTTTCAAAATGGCCGCTGTTTCACCATAGCTGCTTCACCCGCTCGGGCGATTCCGGATCGCCGCTGTTCTTTCAGACGGCCGACGGCTACGCAGTAATCGGCATTCATATCGGCTCGAGAACCGGGCCGCAGGGGCGGGTGGGACTTGGTTTACCGAGCGACGTTTTCCGAGAAGCGTTAGGTAAATAGATCGCCTTGTGCGGGAGGGGCAAGCGCCTCTTCTTTTGCATCCAGGCAATTCCCGTCAATTGGCCGCAGAAGATGTTGTACCTCGCCGAACGGCTGGTTTTTCATCAGCCAGGCCTGCCTCCCGGTTGCCGTTAAGATGACCGGCATACGATTGTGTATCCGGGCGATCTCCGGGGCGGGGGCGCAGGTGACGATGGCGAAATGTCGCCCGTCCGTAAGGCCCGCGAAGGCGAACAAACCCTCCTTTAGGGTAATCAGGTTCTTGCGCTTGCCTGTTTCCGTTTCCCGCCATTCGAAGTAGCAGCTCGCCGGAATGAGACAGCGCTGTTCCAGAAGGGGGGAGAAGGTCGCTTTTTCCTCAAGGGTTTCCGCTCGGGCGTTAAGGATCGGCTTTTTAGCATCCCAGGGAGCGGGCAGTCCGAATGGCATCAGGACGGCTTGATTGGGGTCGACAATTACCATCGCCAAGTCGGTGGGGCGAATCTCGGTTTGAGGCGTCCAATCCGGGCAGTCTTCAATGGCGAAGAATGAAGCGATTTCGTCACTTGGTGTCTTGAGTTGGAAGCGCGAACACATGGTCTAAAATTAGAAAGAGGGAATTGCCGCTGTTTGGCCGTTAGACAATTGAAGCATTTTGAACAAAGTATCTCTATTGCCGGGGTAGTCGGCAATTTCGACCGTGCCGGGAATGCGAAGGAAAAAGCTATCAACTAAGCCTTTGACGACAGGTGTTTCCCAAGATTCCGCCAAGACAAAGGTGGGGTACAGCTCCGCCGTCATGGCGACGAAAACGTAGCCTGTCTGTCGGACGAAATCGTTGACCGCACGAACCACGTCGAATTCAATATTTTTGGCAGGCTGGTGGTCAGCATAATCATGCCCGAGAACGAGTCCCCCAGGTTTGACTTTTGGGGCGTAGTGGATCAGATCGTCCATGGCCCCTTTGTAGGTGTGATCGCCGTCGATATAGACCCAATCGAGAGATCGGTCGGCGATTTCTTTTGCCATATCGTTGGACAATCCGCGGTGTAAGACCGCTTTGCCGGTGTCGATTTCGGAAGCGAACTTGGTCTGTACCTCATTGAAGTGGGTTTCCGACTCCGTTTCCAGTGACCAGGGGTCGATCATGTGGTGCCGCCGCGGTTGCGCGACATCGATAATCCTGCGTGAAAACTTTCCGTCCAACACGCCAATTTCGGCGGTTTCTCCGCCTTTCGGCAGGAGGAAAAGCAATTGCTCGCGGGGTAAGGGCAGCACGTACATGGTGCCAGTCTATGGGATTCTCTTGGATTGCGATAGCGCTGGCTTCGGTGGCGATTTTCTCTTAGGCTGCGGGCCATGAACGACGATAGAAAAAGAGTCATCATTACCGGCGCCAGCCGGGGGATCGGCCATTACACGGCCCGCCATTTCTTGGAAAAGGGCTGGGAGATCATTACCTGTTCGCGCGAAGACACTCCGGCGGAATGCCGACGCGACCCCAATTGGACGACCCATATCCCGACCGACTTGGCAGATGCGGATAGCGTCGCCAATTTCATCAAGGAGGCCAATAAGGTCATCGGGGATAGGCCTCTGCATGCCCTGGTCAATAACGCCGGCATGTCGCCTAAGACGCCCTACAAGGAGCGGTTGGGGTGTTTGAACGGCGACTTGAATGTTTGGAAGCAGGTCTTCGACTTGAACTTTTACGCGCCCCTCAAGCTGTCGCGGGGGTTTGCCGCTCCGTTGCATCGGGGGAAGGGGGCTATCGTCAATATTACGTCCATTGCCGGACACTATATCCATCCGTTTGCCGGTGCGGCCTATTCGATTTCAAAGGCCGCTCTCTCGGCGATGACCCGGGAAATGGCCAACGAGTTCGCCGATTTGGATGTGCGGGTCAATGCCGTGGCACCCGGTGAAATTGAGACCGATATGATTCAACCGGAATACGAGGCGCTCATTCCGCGAATCCCGCTCAACAAGATGGGAACGCCGAAGGATGTCGCGGGAACCATTTATTTTTTGTGTTCGGAAGACGCGGCCTACGTGACCGGGACCGAGATTTGGGTGACGGGCGGTCAGCACTTGTTTTAGAAGTCTTCCGGGATTTTGTGCGTTTGCCCTAGTGTCCTGCCCCAAAAATGCGCTTGTGTATTTTTGGGATGAGCAGGCCACTCAACATATTGATATCGTGTGATGAATACAAATTACGGCCCACAACAGCCGTAATTTGGATTCATCACACTAGGGGGATTTGGGCAAATCCTATACGTTAAAGGGGGTAGTGTGCCTATCAGGTCGAAATCGTTGCATCTGTTGCAGCGGATTACGGCAGCCGCGAACGAGGCGGAAACGCCGGAAGCCGCGCTGCAAATCTGTCTTGACGAAGTTTGCCAGTTTATGGGCTGGCCCATCGGTCATGTTTATATGCTTTCCGAAGACAGGGATTCCGATGAGTTGGTTTCGGCCGGTCTTTGGCACCTTGACGATCCAAAGGCCGCAGAAGTTTTCCGCGCCGTGACCGAGGCGACCCATTTTGTCCGTGGTTCGGGGTTGCCGGGCCGGGTTCTGCAGTCTGGAAAGCCTGCCTGGATTACCGATGTGGTTGTCGACCCGAACTTCCCCCGTGCAAAACTGTCAAAGGACCTTGGCGTCCATGCCGGTTTTGCCTTTCCGGTCATGACCGGAAGCGATGTGGTCGGCGTCTTGGAATTTTTTGCCCCAGATGTGGTCGAACCGGACCAGGATGCGCTTGATCTTATGGCCGACGTGGGGACGGTTCTGGGCCGGGCCGTCGAACGCGACCGGGCGCGTAAGGCGCTGCAATACCGCGAACGCTATATCCAAGCCGTACTCGATAATCTGGTCGACGGCGTTCTGACCATTGATGAAGACGGTAATATCGAGGAATTCAATCCGGCGGCAGAGGCAATTTTCGGTTATAAGGCAAGTGAAATTGTCGGCCAGTCGCTCGTGGCGCTCATGCCCCAAGATCATGCCGACCGTTGGGCGGGGCGGATGCCCGACTATCTCCGGCGGGGACGGGAAAGATTTGACGGACAAAGTGCGAGTGAAGTAACCGCGCGACGTAAGAACGGTTCGTTGTTTCCATTGGAATTGACGGTTAGCGAGTTTGCGGCTGGCGGGCGTAATCTGTTTATCGGCGTCGTCAGGGATCTCACCCAACGCAAGGAACAGGAACTCCAGCTTCAGCAGGCTCAGCGGCTGGAAGCCGTCGGGCAACTGACCGGCGGTATCGCCCACGACTTCAATAATGGGCTCACGGTTCTTCTGGGGAATCTCCAGATTGTCGAGGGCATGCTTGAAAGCCACCCGGAGGCTTTGAAGCGAGTGCGCTCGGCCTTAAACGCCGGACGCCGTGCGGCGGAGACGACACGGCGTTTGTTGACCTTCGCCCGGCGGCAGCCCATGCGGCAGGAGGGGTTCAATGCCAACGTTATGATTCTTGAGACTGTCCGGTTGATTCGCCAGACTTTGAGCGAGGCCATTGAGATCGACATGAATCTGGCGGGCGAACCTATGTCGGTTCGTTCCGATAAAGGACAATTTGAAAATGCCTTGATCAACCTTGCGGTCAATGCCCGCGACGCCATGCCGGAGGGAGGGCATATTACGATCGCCACACGGCGCCTCAGCATGAAAGAGGGAGAGATGGCAGAGCTTCCGGCTGGCAACTACGTTGGCATTTCTTTGAAAGACACGGGGTGCGGTATGCCCGAAGCGGTCAGAGATAAGGTTTTCGAGCCCTTCTTTACCACCAAGGACGTCGATAAAGGAACGGGTCTCGGCTTGAGTATGGTTTTCGGTTACGCCCGGCAATCGGGTGGAGATATCCGGATTGAAAGCCGGGAGGGCGAAGGAACGACAGTGGAAATTCTTTTGCCTTTTGATGCCACCGCCGAAGAAACCGAGGCGGTTTGGGCGAAAGAGACCTCCTTGCCTGGCGGAACGGAAACCATTTTGGTGGTCGAGGACGATGCCGATGTCAGAAGCTTTGCATCCAGCGTTTTATCTCAACTTGGGTATACGGTTTTGGAAGCGGCCAACGGGACGGCGGCTTTGGAAATTTTGGAAACCGGAAAAAACATCGATTTGGTGTTTTCGGACATCGTCATGCCGGGTGGCATAATGGGGCAAACCTTGGGAGATCGCGTCCATATCGGTTACCCGGGAGTTCGCGTTTTATTGACGACGGGATATGCACAGGAGTTAGCTGAAGGAGGCCGAGACGTGACATCGGCTACGGACCTGCTGATCAAGCCTTATGGCCGCAAAACCCTGGCCCAAGCGGTGCGCACGGCTTTGGACGCCAATTCGGGTGGGGTGGCGTGACTGAAATTATCCTCCAATCGACGCTCACGTGTCCGTCATGCGGTCACCGGGAAACGGAAACCATGCCAACCGATGCATGCCTGTTTTTCTATGACTGCAAGGGCTGCGGAGAAGTACTAAAGCCAAAAACCGGCGATTGCTGTGTTTTCTGCTCTTACGGGGATGTTGCTTGTCCGCCCGTTCAAAAAAGCGAAAAGGGCTGTTGCGGTGAGGATTAGGCGGTTTAATCCGCCGCGCCGTTGAGTTCGGCGTAGCATTCGTCGCGGAAAGCCTCCAGCCATTCCAGACGGGATTCGAACTCTTCGATGTCGTGATCGAGCCAAGAGACCAAAAGACCGGAGTCGTCCGCATGATGTTGGCGCAAATCGACCAGACGTCCCAGTTCGGCTTCGCAGGTCTCAATCAGCAGTTCCGCCTGTTCGCAGCGGTCCCGCGCCTCGAGCAGGTGCATAAACCTGAATTTCAGTGTGACGATCAGCATGGTAATGTCGTTGAAGCTGGCGCGCACCGGTGCAACCATAAGGGTTCTTAGTTCTTCCCAGCCCTTGTCGGTCAGCTTCAATTCGGCATCGTCTTCCATGCCGACGCCGCCGACCCCTTCGACCAGCCCTTCAAACCGCAGCAGCTCAATGGAAGTACCCATCAATTCAAGCTGCGGGCCGACCAGGCGGCTGATGAAGTGCCGAACGGAAGCTGCCAATTGGCTATAGTGCATGGACTGCTGCGCCAGAGAGCCTAGCGCACAGAGTCTGATAGCTTCCTTCGGTGTCAGCGTGTTATCGGCGTACATTCATGTAATCCCTGAAAAACGTCGATATATTGTAGCCCAATCGCTATGGCAAATCCATATATGCCATTCTTAAAATGGATAAGTTAAGAATGGATCGCATTTTCTATCAGGATGAAGAGAGCGAGGCAAGGGGGCAAAAAAGAGAGGCAGTGGTCGAATGACCGCTGCCCCCAAGTCCGCCGAGAAACTACGTCTTGCTCAGGGTTTCCCTATAAAGGCAAACCACGCGGAGTATTAGATACTGCGCATGGAAGGGGCGCATCACCCAAATGGGGGAGGAGTTCGATTTTTATAATTTTTTCAAAGAAGAAGCGGCAAAAGAAAAGGACCCAGTTTGCCTGAGCCCTTTTGCCGATTCTGTTTTTGATCGCACTCTAAGCCGCTTGTTTGAGGCCCAGGTTGTTCCAGATTTCTTTTAGGGAAGCGACTAAATCATCCATCATTGCATCGTCGTGCAGCGGCGTTGGGGTGAAACGCAGGCGCTCGGTGCCACGTGGCACGGTGGGGTAGTTGATCGGCTGGACGTAGTGGCCGTATTTCTCCAGCAAATCGTCGCTGGCCTGTTTGCAAAGCTTCGGGTCGCCAACCATCACCGGCACGATATGGCTTGGCGTATCCATGTTGGGAATGCCCGCTTCGGTCAGCTTGCGCTTCAAGGTTGCGGCGCGTTCCTGATGCTTGATGCGGATTTCATTGTGCTGCTTAAGCCAGCGAATGCTGGTTAGTGCGCCCGAGGCAACCGCCGGGGGCAGGGAGGTTGAGAAGATGAAGGCCTGGCCGTAGGAACGGGCGAAATCGCACAAGGCTGCCGAACCGGCAATATAGCCACCGACGACGCCGACCGCCTTGGCGAGCGTACCCTGAATGCAGTCGATACGAGCCATCTGGCCGTCACGTTCCGCAACGCCTGCACCGTGTTCGCCGTACATGCCGACGGCATGGACTTCGTCGATGTAGGTAAAGGCGTTGTACTTTTCCGCCACATCGCAAATTTCCTTAATCGGTGCGATGTCGCCGTCCATGGAATAGACGGATTCAAAGGCGACGATCTTAGGTGCGTCCGCAGGGGCTTTTTTTAGCTGCTCTTCCAAATGCTCAACGTCGTTGTGACGCCAGATTTTCTTGGCCGACTTGCCGTACTTCACACCGGCGATCATCGAATTGTGGTTCAACTCGTCGGAGAAGATAATCACGCCGGGGAGCATCATGCCGAGGGTGGAAAGAACCGACAGGTTCGCCGTATAACCCGCTGAGAAGAGCAATCCGGCTTCCTTGCCGTGCCAGTCGGCCAATTCTTTCTCTAGCATCACGTGATAGTGGTTGGTGCCTGAAATGTTCCGGGTGCCGCCAGAACCGGCGCCGCATTCTTCGATGGCCTGCTTCATGGCGGCGACCACATCGTCATGTTGGCCCATGCCCAAGTAGTCGTTGGAGCACCAATAAACGATGTCGCTGGTCGTGCCGTCGGGGAGGTGGCGGGTCGCTCGCGGAAAGTTGCCGCGGTGGCGTACCTGATCAATGAAGACGCGGTAGTTCCCCTCCTCTTTGAGCTCCGCAATCTTATCGGCGAAAAACTGTTCGTAATTCATTGTGTGTCTCTTCGTCCCAGGGTCCCTGTCGCTTGCGATATGCGGGATCGCAAGAACAAACCCGTATTGTAAATTTTATTGCCCCCACCGGCAAGTCAATGGCGTTAGACCCTAAATTTCTAGCCTAAAGGGCCTCCAGCCATCGTTGAGTCTGATCAAGCGCATTGCCGAATTTTTCCAGCATTTCCGCGATCTGAGTATCGTTAATCACCAAAGGTGGCGAAAATGCGATGGTGTCGCCTAGCGCCCGGACGATTAATCCGTTTTCTTGGGCGAAGGCGACCAATTTGGGACCGACGGCCAGGTTTGGAGCAAAAGCCGCTTTTGTTTCCTTATCGGAGACCACCTCGACCCCGGCAACCAAACCAACGCCGCGTACCTCGCCGACCAAAGGATGATCGGCAAAGGCGCGTAGACCTTCCTGAAACGGTTGGCTGACCGCCTGGACGTGCCCGATGACATCGTCCTCTTCATAAATACGGATGGCTTCAAGGGCGGTAGCGGCGGCCACAGGATGCCCGGAATAGGTAAAACCGTGGCCGAATACACCGAGTTTCTCGCTCTCTAGAACGCAGGCCGAGAAAATCTCTTCGTTGACCAAAACGGCTGAAATCGGAACGTAGGCGGAAGAGAGGGCCTTGGCCGACGTAATGATGTCAGGTTTTATTCCATAGGTATCGCAGCCCCACCAATTGCCGGTTCGGCCGAAACCGCAAATCACTTCGTCGGCAACCAGGAGAATGTCGTACTTCTTCAATACCGCTTGGATTTTTTCGAAATAGGTGGCCGGTGGCGTGATGACGCCGCCCGCGCCCATCACCGGTTCGGCGAAGAAGGCGGCCACCGTGCCTGGGCCTTCTTCGAGGATCATTTCCTCAAGGTTGGCGGCCAAGCGTGTCGCGTAAGCTTCTTCCGACTCACCTTCGTTGGCGCCCCGGTAATAATAGGGGCAATCGGTATGAAGAATACCGGACAGGGGCAGGTCGAAGTCGTTGTGGACCATCGGCAACCCGGTCAAGCTGCCCGATGCGACCGTAACCCCGTGATAGGCTCTGTCGCGGGCGATGATCTTCTTCTTCACCCGGCGGCCTTTGGCGTTATTATAATACTTGATCAGCTTAACCGCGGTGTCGTTGGCCTCACTGCCCGAATTGGCGAAGAAAACCTTCGACATGGGAACTGGCGATTTTTGGATGAGCTTCTCCGCCAGGTCGACGGAAACGTCGGGCACCCGGCCGTTAAAGCCGTGGTAGAACGACAGCCGCTTCATGGCCTCGGTCGCCGCCTTGATCAATCTGTCTTCGCCGAAGCCCAGCGCCGTGCACCACAGACCGGCCATGCCCTCCAGGTACTGCTTTCCGTCTTCATCAAAAACGTAAACGCCCTCACCCCGGTGGACCACCAAAGTGGGGCCGGTTTCCTTATGAACCTTAAGGTTGGTGTAGGGGTGGAAAACGTAAGCCATGTCCCGGCTTGCCGTTGAATTGCCGCGATCTGACACCTTTTCGGAACTCCCTGTGCTGGCTTGTCGCTCAATGGATCGGGATCATAGGCGGGTTTCCCCGGCGGTATCAAGGATTTGCAGAGCTGCCCCGCCGTTCCGGCATGGGTTTTAACGCCGTCTTCGCTTGCCAATTGAATAGGGACAGGTCACCATTATCTCTAAGGTCTTGCGATTTAATGTTGATAGGGGAGCCCATCATGGCGCTGAAAGATATTCTGGTTCACGTGGATAATACCAAGAGCTGTGCAACGCGCCTTGAAACGGTGATGGCTCTTGCCCAAGAGCATGATGCGAACGTCACTGGCGTCTACGCCTATCAGCGTCCGGTCGTTCCGGCCTTCATTCAGGCGCAGATCAGCCGGGAGGTGCTGGATGAACAGTCCAAACAACTCAAGGTGATGCGGGAGAAGGCAAAGCAGCAATTTGAAGACATCGCCAAACGGGCAGGCGTGCGTGGCGAAATCCGCGTTGTAGAAGGCGAAGCCTTTGACGTCCTGCGTATGAATTCCCGTTATTCGGACCTTCTTGTCCTTGGTCAGTACGACCCCGATGACGACGGCAACGAAGGCTTGAGCGAGTTGCCGGATCGCCTTGTGCTATCGACAGGCCGTCCGGTCCTGATGATCCCGCATCTCGGCCGTTTCGATAATCTCAATCAGCGCGTCATGGTGGCCTGGGATGGCAGCCGGTTGGCCTGCCGGGCGTTGAACGATTCTCTGCCGATTTTGGAACATGCCAAAAAGGTCGACGTTCTTTCAGTCAATCCTCATGAGGCGGCCAACGGCCACAACCAAGAGCCGGGGGCCGACATTTGTCTCCATCTGGCGCGCCATGGGGTAAATGCTGAAGCCCACCATATCGTTGCCGATGATGTCGATGCGGGGAATATGCTGCTCTCGCGGCTTTCCGATGAAGGCGCGACCATGCTGGTGATGGGGGCCTATGGGCACCGTCGGTTGAGAGAGTTGGTGTTGGGCGGTGTGACCCGTTACATCTTGAGACACATGACCGTTCCGGTATTTATGTCCCACTAAATCCGCTGTCTACTTGGCGACGACGACCTTTGTCGAGCCGCGTTTGGCTTGGTACATGGCGTCGTCGGCAATGGAAACCAAGTCGATGAAGGATTGACCGTGTTCAGGGAAAACGGCGATGCCGATACTGGCGTCCAAGGTTAGTTCCAGGGTGCCGATTCTAAAAGGAGTTTGCAGAGCCGAGCGGATTTTCTCGGCAAGCGCAGCTAATTCCTCCTTGGATCCGCCCTCAAGGCAGAGGATGACAAACTCGTCGCCGCCGACCCGCGCGACCGTGTCGCTTGCCCTGAGGCATACCTGCATGCGCTCCGCGACGTTTTGTAAAATTTGATCGCCAACAAGGTGGCCATGGGTGTCGTTGATCGGTTTGAAGCGGTCAAGGTCGATGTAGAAGATGGCGAGCCCATTCTTATTGCGGTTGGCTTTTTCAATGGCTGTCTTGACCCGGTCTTCCAGCAGCGTGCGGTTCGGCAATCCGGTTAAGGCATCGTGGTTGGCGAGATAGCGGATGGCCTCGGATTCCCGTTTTTGCGAGGTGATGTCGCCAAACACTTCCACGTAGTTGGTGATATCGCCGGTTTCCTGGTCTCGGATCACCGAAATGGTCGCCCGCGAAACCATTAAGCCGCCGTCTTTACGCCGGTTCCACAATTCGCCCGTCCAATGATCGTGAGCGTAGAGGGTTGCCCACATCTTTTTAAAGAACTCTTTGTCGTGGCGGCCGGAACCCAGCATGCTTGGGTCTTGACCAAGAACCTCTTGTTTCTTGTAGCCGGTCAGTTTGGTGAATGCTGGGTTGACCGAAACGATTTTATTTTCGGCATCGGTAATCATCATCGCTTCCGCCGAGGTATCAAACACAGCACCGGTTAAGCGCAGGTCCCGTTCGGCCACTCTTCGACGGGTGATGTCGGTAAAGCTGACAATAATTCCGTCATCGAACTTAACGCCTAGAACGCGAAACCAATGTTCAGTCCGACCGATCCGGAACGGCTTTTCTACGTCGAACGGTTCGCCCCGCCGAACCGTTCGTTCCGCCCGCTCGAAAAGATCGTCGTCGATGGCTCCCGGCAATTGCATCTTAATGAGTTTGCCAAGAAAACGTTCCTGGGAGCCGCGTAGATATCTTTGGGCTTTGCGATTGATGTACTGCACCCGGAAATCGGCGATCTTGCCGTTTTGATTGAGTACCGATTCCAAAACGAGATAGCCGATCAGCGAGCGGTCCATTATCCCGGCTAAAGTGTTTTTGAACCGGTTTTCGGCGTCGCGGGCGTTGCGTTCTGCCGTGCATTCGGTGCCTGTTCCACGGTAGCCTTTGAAATTGCCGTCGTCATCGAAGAATGGATGGCCGCTGACCCGTACCCAAACAGCCTGACCCGTATGATCAAACGTTTGGTATTCGAAATTTTTGAAAGGCTCACGACGGTTAAGCGTGGCGAGATGTTGCCACCATTCTTTTTCCATTCCTCGGGGAACGGCGATATCCGCCCGGGACTTTCCAATCAGGCTTTCGCATTTTGCTCCGGTGGCTTTTTCATAGTTACTTGAGACCGACGTGAAGCGCAAATTCTCGTCCATTTCCCAAAACCAATCGGACCCGACTTCCGCAAGGTCTTTGAAACGGTTTTCAAACTCCCGGCTTTTATCGAGTGAAACCTTAAGCGGTTTATAGAGGAGCAGAAAATTGATAGTGATGACTGAGATAAGGATAACGCTAACGTCGATTGCGGTATCAATCAGCCGCGACCCAAGATTCAGGGCCGGAAGGACCATCATAATAATGAATTCGACGCTGCAGATGACAAGCGTCGTCGCCACCAAATGGACGGCGGGTTTCGGTGGGCTGGGCGGCGGCTCCAACGTCATGGTCGTCGCTTAGTCCTTCGGCTCTGCGGTTATCGGTTTTCTTTTGCCGGATAGTATGGCGGGGCTTTACCGCAAAAATTGACTATGGTCTATAGTTTTAGTTGAAAACCAACGAAAGACGATTTCTTTTTCGGCGTCATAAACTAAGGCGCGTCCACAAGTATGAACGCGCCCTATAAGTGTGTTTGTGTTTTGAAATAGATTAGTAGCCGTTGGCGATTTTGATCAGCCGTTTGACTTCTTCGGAAATATCACTTTCAGAAAAGGTCTTTTGGGCGTTTTCGTCATAGGCGAAGGCTGTGATATTGGCCAGTTCCTGGCCGGTAAGGTCGATTTGTCCGCCGATGGTCGCCTTCTGGACCTCAATCATCGATTCGGCATGGGTCCACATGCGGGCGCCGAAGTCGAACAAATTGGTTGCGTTGCGCAATGTGAACCGGCTGTCGAGGCGTGGGCCGATCTCACCGCCGATGCCATTGACTGAATGACAGGCGACGCAGCCCTTTTCAACAAAGAGCGCTTTGCCGTTAACCGCGTCCATGGCCGGAACGGCTAAATCACCCAAATTTTTGGCGATTCCCGGAGTAGAAAATGCTGCCGTGAGCGCAGCAGCTAAAATTATCTTTGATAGGCGCATGATTCCCCACCTCTATAATTAGTTTGATCTAATATTAGAAATTTAACAGCTTAAATCAAGGGGTGTTTGGGTGGGGGTGGCCCGGTCTTGTTTCTGTAAGGGTGCCTCTTATGTTGGGGGGAGGCCGACCGGGCCGTGTGGGGGTTAAGCTGGGGGAAATGTTTTGTCCAACAAATCGGCTTTCTTTTTTAGAAACTCCTCGCGGTCTATATCGCCTTGGACATAACGGGTTTCCAGGAGCGATAAGGCTTCCGATTTGTGAGTGTGACCATGACATTGATGCCGGTGTTTGCCTTTAGCAAAAAACCGAACTAGGAAAACGATTAGAGCAATCAGTAAAAGAATGCCGATAATCGAAAAGGGGCCGTGGAGAAAATGCGGGTGGCCGCCCCAGCCGTATCCATAATCGTACCACATCACTCAAAACTCCTGAAAACTAGGGGATCGAGGAGCCGGCCGCCTCGGGAGGGCGGCCGGCCGCTCGTGTGCGGGAGGAAGCGTTAGGCCATCATGGCCTTGAGCTGCGACGCTACTTGGTGGGACGCATCCAACCCGTGTCTCTGTTGACTTCCAGTCTTTGGACCAGCGAGCCGTCTTTGGTGACGATTTCGGCAATTGCCGTGTTGTCGTCTTTGGCTTCGACCTTGCCGACCTTGAGGTTGTCGTTGCCGTGCATGGCAATCTTACCTTCAAGGATGTCTTTCACCTGTTCGACGGACAGGTCTTTGTCGGTGTTCCACCGGCCACCGCCCATGAAGCCGAGGCCGAAGCCGTGACCGTAGCCGCGGTGGTGGCTAAACCGGGGGCCACCGCTCATCATGCCGTAGCCCATTCCGTATCCGGGGCCGCCGTTGCGCATGCCATAGCCCATTCCGGAACCCGGGCCATAGCCGAGCTTTTGCATTTCTTCAAAGCGCGGGCAGGTCCAAGTGTTGTCGGTATCGGCATCGGTAGTTTTGGCGTTTTGTGCGAACGCCGGGATCGCGAGGACCGCTACAACCGCAGCGGCTGCAAGCGATGTGTAAAGGGTTTTTCTGGTTCTCATGGCTCCCTCCTGGGTTATGGGTTGTCCGCTTGTTGTGAGGATATTGTTGCGCCCTTGGGTAACCGGCGTGTGTCGCCGAATGGGTTTTTTTGTAACCGTTTGTTTCAAGGCCGGACCGGGTTACGCTGCGTTACCAAAATGTCCACAAAAACAATCGTTTCGCGGTTATAGTGAGGGCATGAATACGAGCGCACACATACTCGTCGTCGATGACGACCGCGAAATTCGCGACTTGCTGGACAAGTTTCTGGACAAGCACGGCTACCGCGTCACGACGGCTGCCGACGGTCGGGAAATGAAAAAAGTCTTGGCCGATGCGCGGATTGATCTGGTGGTTCTGGATTTGATGATGCCCGGAGAAGACGGTTTGACCCTGTGCCGCAATCTTCGCGCCGATTCCGAGTTGCCGGTCATTATGTTGACCGCCATGGGCGAGGAAACCGACCGGATCGTCGGGCTTGAAATGGGTGCCGACGATTATCTTGCCAAACCGTTCAACCCCCGGGAGCTTCTCGCCCGGATTAAAGCCGTGATGCGGCGAACCGGTGCCGGGCCGGTCGCCCGTGAGGTCCGATCTATGACCGAGCTGTTCCGATTCGCCGGATGGAATCTGGATGCAGGAAAACGGGAATTGAGCGGTTCCGATGGAATGATGATTCCCATGAGCACGGGGGAGTTTGATCTGTTGCTGGCGTTTCTCGAACATCCACAGCGCGTTCTGAGCCGCGACCAATTGCTCGATTTGGCGCGGGGTCGTGACGCCGTCCCCTTCGACCGGAGCATCGATGTCCAGGTCAGCCGCTTGCGTAAAAAAATCGAGGACGACCCTAAAGACCCTCAACTGATTAAGACGGTTCGCGGCGGCGGGTACATGCTGACCGCCAAGGTCGAAAAAGTCGAAGGGGTTTGAAAATGGGATGGAACTGGAAGGATGGATGTCGGCGTTGCATGCCGCAGAGCATGGTTGCCAGAACCATCTTCGTTCTGGTTGCCGCCATCGTTCTGTCCAATCTGATTGTTTTTGGGTGGCATATTAAAGAACGCCATGACGTAGAAGCCCAGGCGGTCATTTCCCGTGTTGTCGAGCGCATGACTTTTCCCGTAGGCGTCCTGGCGGGGGCGGATCAACAGGCGAGAGTTGAAATCGCGCCGACGCTGCAGGGCCGGTTGCGCCGCGTCTGGTTAACCGATGAGCCGTTGAAGGCGGGATTTGCTCCGCCGTTCGGTGTGGTTGCGGACTTCAGAAAAGTCTTGGAGGCCGAGATGGGGAATCTCGGTGTGACTGAAGTCCATTTCGGCTTGTTCAAGGCTGATAACGTGCCTCAGTTTGAGCGAGGCCGTGGTTTTGGTCGCGGCGGTATGCACGGCATGCACCATGATGAGCGACCAAGAGACGGGCTCGGCCCGCGATGGTCTGGGTGGGAGCCTCCCGAACACTTCCTTGTGGTGTCCGCCGGTTTGGCGCCTGGCCAATGGGTCAATGTGGCAACGCCGTTCGAACCCTTTTCTATGGGATGGAACCCGCGTGCTCCGGTCGGATTTTTCGTTTCTGTATTTGTCGTTCTCGCCGTGACCGTTTGGATTGTCTGGCGCGTGGGTAAGCCGATCCGTATTTTTACCGAAGCCGCCGAGCGTTTGGGGCGTGATGTTAACGCGCCACCGCTGAAGGAAGATAAGGGGCCCCGCGAAGTGCGCCGGGGCGCCAAGGCATTCAACGAGATGCAGCGCCGTATCCGCGCGTTTATCGAAGACCGCACCCGTATGCTGGCGGCCGTTTCTCACGATCTGCGCACGCCAATTACCCGTATGCGGTTGCGTGCCGAGTTTGTCGAGGACGACGAACAACGGGAAAAGATGTTGAAGGACCTGGATGAAATGGAGGCGATGATTGCCGCCACCATGGCATTCGCCAAAGAGGATGTGGCGAGCGAAGCCAGTCGAAAGGTCGATTTGGCCGCCTTGATTGCCGCTCTGACCGACGATATGGCTGAAATGGGTGGTGACGTTGTCTACACTGGTCCCGATAGCCTGCCCTTCGAAGGACGCCCCGTTGCGCTGAAAAGAGCTTTGACCAATCTGTCATCCAACGCTGTCAAGTACGGTAAACGGGCAAGAATTTCGCTCGCTGTTGAAGGAAAGTATGCTGTTATTGGCGTTGAAGACGATGGGCCGGGCATACCGACTGACCATATGGTGCGGGTATTTGATCCGTTCTACCGGGTTGAAGGATCCCGTAATCGGGAGACCGGCGGCACCGGTCTCGGGTTGTCGGTGGTCCGCTCGGTGGTGACCGCCCATGGCGGAGAGATTGAATTGAAAAACCGTCCGGAAGGCGGTCTGACGGCCACGGTGCGGCTTCCGATTGAGGTTTGAATCAGAGATTCACTCAACGGTTTTTGGAACTCTGAAATCTTCATCAAATTTGAACATTCCCGTTCTGAATCCGCTTGGGGATGGCCCCTAAGAATCGGTATTCTATGACGTCATCTAGGCTCGGCCAACGAGCCAGTGACGTCGGAGCGGTTGGGCTAACCGGGTTGGTTTATCGGTTTCGGCAAAAAATAAAAATATCCCTAGCTATAGGGGGTGCCGTTGAGAGAAAAACTGCCCGCTCGGCCATCCAGCAAAATCAAAGCCAAGAAAAGCGGGATGTTGAGATGAGCGACCTTGCCTATGGAATCAAATTCCAAACCTCAAAACAGGTAACGGCCATGGAAGACTGGCTGAAAAAGAGCTGTTCGGGAAAGACTTTGCTGAACGTCGGCTTAAGTGACGACTTGCGTAAGAAAGAGGTGGAAATCTTTTTCGAGAAAACTCAGGACCGGGACCGGTTCAAAGCGTTTTACAAGTCCTTGCCGGGCTGATCGGACAAAAAGAAAGGCCGGGGAGCCAAAACGGCTAATCCCGGCCTTGTTTCTTCGGAACTATTTTTTAGAATTTGATCTTTTTCTCCACCGGGGCATCGGGGGTTTGCGTCCATTCGGCCATGGAACCGTCGTAGAGGCTGATATCCTTGTTGCCCAGCAGTTCGTGAGCGACGAACCAAGTGACGCTGGCTTGGTGGCCGGTATTGCAAAAGGCGATGGACTTGCCGCTGGTTGGCGCTTTCGCTGCGCCAAATAGTACTTTCAAGTGTTCAGGAATGCGGAAAAATCCGCCTCGCTCGACCATCCAATCAATAGGCAGGTTGGCCGCTCCCGGTAGGGTCCCAGCGGTTTTGGCTGATCCTGACTTGTCGATCCCCAAATAATAGCTGTCGGCCCGCCCATCGATCAGTGGCGTACCGTCTTTCAGCGCCTGCTCTACCTCTTCACGGGTAGCCAGAAGGTTTTCACGCAGGGTGAATTTGAACTCTTTCTCCGGTAATTTTACGGGCTGATCGGAAAGCGGATTTTTGCGGTTACGCATATAGGATGACAAGCCGCCGTCGAGGATTGAGACGGCATCGTGTCCCAAGACCTTGAAGGTCCAATAAATACGGGTCGCGACACCCATTTCGCCTGCACCATATCCGTTGGCGACAATGACCACATGGTCGTCATTGCCGATGCCCAATAGGCCGATCAACTTGGCGGCTTTTTCCGGTTCCGGCATCACGCCTTTGACCGCGCCTTTCTTCACCCGCCAGCCGTCCTGGCCGTAATTGGTATGAATCGCGCCGGGCAGATGGAAGGTCTTGTAATCGCGCTGGCTGCGGACATCGAGAAAGACAATTCCGTCTTTACCGAGGTTCTCCGTCACCCAATCGACGGAGACCAAAGGCCCGGCTTTGGGTTCCGCACCCATGACCGAATAGGTAACTCCGGCAACGAGAATGACGACCGCCACTACCTTGAGGGCGATGAGGGTCAATAGACGTTTCAGTTTGGGGTCCATGGGGGGATGGTCTCCTAACCAAGTTAAAGGGTGTTAGTCCGCGCCTTTGCCGCCGTGGGCTGCCGACCAGCCGATCGGGTCGTTGAGGAAATTGCGTACGGCGTCGAGGGACTCCTGCGGGAAGCGCTTTTCTTCCTCGGCGACCTGCAAAACGTCCCACCAATTGGCAAGGTAGTGGAGCGTTACCCCTTCGTCTTCTAAGGCTTGTAACGCACCGGGGAAGACGCCGTAGAAAAACACGACGAAACAGTCGGTCACCGTGGCGCCCGCTGTGCGCAGGGCGTTGATGAAGTTGAGCTTCGAGCCGCCGTCGGTCGTCAGGTCTTCGACCAAGAGAACACGTGTGCCCGGTTTCAGATCACCCTCGATCTGGGCGTTGCGGCCGAACCCCTTGGGCTTCTTGCGGATGTACTGCATCGGCAAATCCATGGCTTCAGCCATCCAGGCGGCGTAGGGAATGCCTGCCGTTTCGCCCCCAGCGACCGAGTCGACCGCTTCGAACCCTTCTTCCCGGTGAATGTTGGCGACGCCCATTTCGATAATTTTGCGGCGCGCCTGTACGAAGGAGATGATTTTGCGGCAATCGATGTAGACCGGGCTTGCCCAACCGGCGGTCAGTTTATAGGGATCTTCCGGCCGGAAATTCACGGCTTCGATTTCCCAGAGTATCTTGGCGGTCAGCAGTCCGGCTTCTTTTTGCTCGGGCGTGCGCGAAACGTTGGGCATGTGGGCGGTCTCCAAATTCAACGGATGGGTCGAAAACGGCTACCTATTTAACAGGGCTTACCGCCCTTGTCATGTCGCTATGAGCGAGAGGGGCTAATTGGCCTGTGTTCGCGTTTTGTAGGTTCCGCCGTCCATGCCGCCAAAATAATTATCTAGATCCGGATGGCGCACCGGGCCGCCCTCGGTATCGGGTTCCAGATTACGCTCGGCGACGTAGGTGCGGTAATCGGCTTGATCGACCAGTATGTGGTACCAGGGCCGGTCTTTGGGCGGTTTCGATTTGGCCATCACCGAATACCATTCGTCGGTCCCGTTGAAATAGGGGTCGACGTCGATGACTACGCCCCGGTAGCCAAAGAGCTTGTGGTGAACCAGTTGCCCGACGTGGAATTCAGCTTTAAGCGTCATGGAACCTCTTGAGCCGCCGCTTTTGATGATTATGATCCTTGTTGTCTTCTAATATTGTCCTTAAACCCACCCACGTCCAGAAAGAACCCGATTATGTCCGATCCCATTTTGGTCAGCCGCGATGGCGAAATCGCTACCGTGACCCTTAATAACCCTGCCAAACGCAATGCGCTCAACAAGGCCATGTGGGTCGGCCTGCGTGATGCTTTTAATGAGCTATCGGCCGACCAGAACTTGCGGTGTATCGTGCTGCGCGGGGCGGGCGACGAGGCCTTTGCCGCGGGGGCCGACATTTCGGAGTTTGAAGCCGAACGATCCAATCGTCAGCAAGCCGAAGCCTACGACCAATTGCTGCGCGAGGCCTTGGAGGCGATTTATCTTTGTCCCATTCCGACGGTGGCGATGATCAAAGGGGCCTGCATGGGCGGCGGACTGCAGATTGCTTGCCAATGCGATATCCGGGTGGCCGCCGGCAGCGCGCGGTTCGGCGCGCCGATCAAGTTCTTGGGACTGGCCATGCCGAGCCCGGAAATCGAAAGCATCATGCGCATCTGCGGCCCGGCGGCGATGAACGAAATTCTGTTGGAAGGCCGCGTTTACAAGGCCGAAGAAGCTTACGTCAAAGGGCTGGTCGGCCGGGTTGTGGCGACCGAGGATGTGGAAACGGAAGTCTATGCGACCGCGCGGCGGATCGCCGAAGGCGCACCATTGACCGCCCGGTGGCATAAGGCTTTCATTCGGCAGCAGACGACGCCCCCCGAGCTTTCAGAAGCAGAAGCCGAAAAGAGCTACTTCTACTTCGATACGGATGACTTCAAGGAAGGGGTCGACGCCTTCCTCAATAAACGCAAGCCTGACTTCAAGGGCAGTTAATTTCAGGCCTATACATCAAACAGGGAGGTCGCCATGAATATCGGCAGCATCATGACCCGTCACGCCAAATACCGGCCCGGCCATACGGCGGTGGTTTTTGAAGACGAGCGGCTTTCCTACGAAGCGTTCAATAGGCGGGTCAACCGACTGGCCAATGCGTTGATCGCCGAAGGGATCGGCAAGGATGACAAGATTGCCACCGTGCTGCCCAATTCCTTGGAGCTTTTGACCCTCTATTGGGCGGTGGCGAAAACCGGTGCGGTGGTGGTGCCGATGAGCCCGTTGCTGCAGCCCAAGGGACTCGCCAATCTGCTTAAAAACGCCGACACCAATATGGTGCTGACTGCTGAGTCCTATGCGCCGCTGGTCGAAGGGGTGCAGGACAATCTGGATATCGAACCACAGCGTTACATCATTATCGACGGGCCGGAACGGCCGAATTTTAGGACCTATGCCGACCTTATCGCCGATGCGTCCGATGCCGAACCGCCGGAAGCCGGACTCACCGACCAGGATGTCTACAACATCATCTATTCCAGCGGCACCACCGGCGATCCCAAAGGTATCGTCCATACCCATTACGTACGCGCCATGTATTGCTCGCTGTTCAGCCAGGCTTTCCGCTTTACGCCGGAAAGCGTGACGCTGCACACCGGGGCGGTAATTTTTAACGGGGCTTTCGTCACCCTGATGCCGAGCTTTTTCAACGGGGCGACCTACATTCTCCATAAAGCTTTTCACATTGCCGACGTGATCGAGACCGTCAAGCGCGAGAAGGTCACCCACATCATGATGGTTCCGGCGCAAATCATCGCCTTGCTGAACCACCCGGAAGCAACGCGGGAAAACCTCGCCAGCCTGGAAATGATTCTCTCGCTCGGTGCGCCGCTGCATCTGGAGCACAAGCAGAAGCTGGAAGAACTGCTGCCCGGCGTGTTCTACGAACTCTACGGCCTGACCGAAGGGTTTCTGACCATCCTTGATAAGCTGGACGCCAAGCGTAAACAAGGCTCGGTTGGGGCCTGTACGCCGTTCTTCGAAATGCGCATTTGCGATGACGATGGCAACGATCTGCCGCCGGGCGAGGTGGGCGAGATCGTTGGCCGTGGCCCGACCATGATGCCCGGCTACTACAAACGCCCCGACCTCACCGAAAGTGCGGTCAAGGACGGCTGGCTGTTCACCGGCGACGTCGGCTATATGGACGAAGATGGCTTTCTGTTTTTGGTTGACCGCAAGAAGGACATGATTATCTCAGGCGGGGTCAACGTCTACCCGAAAGATATCGAGGAAGTGGCCTCCCAGCACCCGGCGGTTTTGGAAGTGGCCGTTTTCGGCCTGCCGTCCGAGAAATGGGGCGAAACCCCGGTCGCTGCGGTGATCCTCAAAGAAGGCCAAGAGGTCACGCCGGAGGAATTACAGAACTGGATCAATCAAAACGTTGAAGCCAAGTTTCAACGGGTGAGCCAAGTGCTGATCATGGAAGACTTCCCCCGCAGCGCGGCCGGAAAGACGTTAAAGCGTGTGATGAGGGACGAACTGGCGGGGTAGGGTTGCTTGACAAGACTTTGTCTGGTTCCCTTTTAGAAGAGAGCAAATGGTTGGAGAAGGAGGATCTCATGGCGAATGAAGGGTATCACGAGCCGATCAATGAATTGTCCGACGAGACGCGGGATATGCACCGGGCGATCGTTTCGCTGATGGAAGAGCTGGAAGCGGTGGATTGGTACAATCAACGGGTCGATGCCTGCAAGGATGAGGACTTGAAGGCGATTCTGGCGCACAACCGGGATGAGGAGAAGGAGCACGCGGCGATGGTGTTGGAGTGGATTCGCCGCAAAGATCCGTCGTTTGACCATGAGTTGCGCGACTATCTGTTTACCGACAAGCCGATCGCGCACAGATAATTATCGTTGGGTATGAGCAATCATTTCCCATCTGAAAAGGCAGGTCTTTCCCTGATTTAAGGAGGCGACCATGCCAAACCGTAAACCGACGCGCGCCCAAATCCTTAAAGCCGCCGTGGAACTGGCCGAAACCGAAGGCTGGAATCATTGGGCTCTCGGGCCTTTGGCCGACCGTATGGGTGCGGCGGTCAACGATATCCGCAAGCATTTCGCCGATCCCAATGCGATTGCCGACGCTTGGTTTGGCGAGGCGCTGGACGCCATGCTGGCCGAACCGCCCGAGGACTTTGCCGATTGGCCGGTCAAGGAACGGTTGGCTTTCCTCATGGAGCGTTGGTTTGATACGCTCGCCCCTCATCGCCGGGTGACCGCCGAGATGTTGGCGGCCAAGCTGCATTTGCCGCATATCCACCACTGGGGTCCGGCGGTCTTCCATTTGTCGCGGCAAATCCAGTTGATGCGCGATGCAGCCTTGCTGCGCCGGGAAGGGCGGCGACGCGAGATCGAAGAGATAGGCCTAACCGTCCTGTTCCTTTTAACCTTGGCTGTCTGGTGTAGGGATGCGAGCGAGGGTCAGGCCCGAACCAAGCGCCTCATGACCCGGTGGCTCAATCGGGCCGACAAGGTGATGGGCTGCCTGTATCGAGATCGGGCTAAGCGAGGGACGGTATATAGACCTGCGGACGCTTCGGCGGTGGGGTGAAATCCGGCAAAAAAAGGACCGCTCCTTGTTGGGAGCGGCCCAGTAGTCAGGCGTCTAGAAGTAGATGGTCTGGGATTACTTGTAGCCCTGCATCTTGTCGATAAATTCCGGCAAGAACAGACTGATCTCCGGAATATAGGTGATGAATACCAGGAAGATCAGCAGCAGCGACAACCAGGGCAGGGCGGCCTTGATCGCCCAGCCGATGGACTCGCCAGTGATCCCCGCCGTCACGAACAGGTTTAGCCCGACCGGCGGTGTAATCATCCCGATTTCCATGTTGACCACCATGATGATGCCCAAATGGATCGGGTCGATGCCCAGCTTCACCGCAATGGGGAAGAGGATCGGCGCCATAATCAGAATGATCGCCGAAGGCTCCATGAAGTTCCCGGCGGCCAGCAGCAGCAGGTTCATGACGATCAGGAAGCCCCAGGCGGGAAGACCCCAGCCGACGATGGTCTCTGCAATGTGGTGTGGAATCCGCTCGGTGGTCAAAACATGGGCGAACAACATCGCATTGGCGATAATGAACAGCAGCATGATCGACACCTTGGCGGCGTCCATAACGACTTTCCGCACTTCCGGGTCGTTGACCATTTTGGGCAGAGCCCAAGCGGTTTGGGCAAGGTTTCGCACTGTCGCCGAACCCAGGTTTTCATCCTTCTTGCGCCAGGGAACGGTCGCCAGTGGACCCATATCCCGATAGCCTAAGGTGGCGATCATAAAGGCGTAGACCGCCGATACTGCGGCGGCTTCGGTTGGACTGGCAACGCCGCCGTAGATAGAGCCCAGCACGATGACGATCAACATGATGCCGCCCATGGCGGATAGGAAAGATTCGCCAATTTCGCCAAAACCGGCAAATGGCTGCGACGGCAGGCCTTTGATTCGAGCCATGACGTAGATGGCGACCATCAACAGGAGGCCCATGGAAATGCCTGGAATGAACCCAGCCATAAACATACGCGCCGCCGATTCCTCGGTCGCCGCAGAGTAAACCAGCATGACGATGCTGGGCGGGATGAGAATGCCGAGCGTGCCGGCGTTGGCGATGACGCCGGCGCCGAAGGCTTTCGGATAGCCAGCCTTGACCATACCGGCAATGACGATGGAGCCGATGGCGGCCACGGTGGCGGGCGACGAACCGGAGACGGCGGCAAACAGCATACAGGCCAAAACCGAAGCCATGGCCAGACCGCCCTTAATGTGACCGACGATCGAGATGGCAAAACGGATCAGGCGCTTTGCGACCCCGCCGGTTGACAGGAAAGCCGATGACAGAATGAAGAAGGGAATGGCCAGCAGGGTATAGTGCTCGGAGGCATTGGCGAACATCTTGAGCGCCACGGATGCCAATCCGTCTTCAGAAAACAAGAGGATCGTCGCGACACTGGATAAGCCCAAAGCGACAGCAATCGGCACGCCCATGAACATGCAGCCGAAAAGGAGGAAAAACAGGAAGGCGATGGTCATTTTGGCTCTCCTTCCCGGTTCAGGCTTTCGGCTTTGCGTTTTTCGGCGTCTTCATGAATGTGTAACTCTTCAAGCGCTTCTGCGGCTTCATCGACGAAGTGGAACCCGTCGACTTCGCCTTTGACGATTTTCCAGCCCAACTCGATGAACCGGAAGGTTAGGAGGCTGTAGCCAATCAACAAAATGCTGTGGGCCATCCATTGAGGAAGAATCGGATCCTCGATATCGATGCGCAGTGTGTCCCAAAGAAAATCTTCGCCGAACGGGGCGAGAAGGAATCCGGGAATGCGGGTGTCTTCAATGGAAATCCCAATCTTGTAGACCTTGGCGAGATACTCCCAGCTACCGAGGATGAACAGAATGCAGTAAATGAGGCAGAGCAAAACGGCAAAGACGCTGACCACGCGGCGGGTGCCGGGGCTTAAGAGGCGAACAACGGCATCGACGCCGATGTGGGCTCCTACTTTAACGCCATACGAAGCGCCGTAGAGAACGAACCAACCGGCGAGCAGGAGAGTCATCTCCTCCGCCCAGTGGATGCTTTCGTTGAAGCCGAACCGGAGCACGACTTCCATAAAGACCAAAAGCGTCATCCCGACGAGGAGAAGGGCGATAATGCCGTCCTCTATCCGGTCTGCGACCTTTGCAACCATAACGCAATTCCCCCAAAAGAATGGCTGGAACGGATCGATACTATAAATGGGGCATGGCCCCGGAATTACAGCTTAAAAGAAAACGGCCGATCCGGGAAACCGGACCGGCCGAAGGCTCTGAAATTACATGTTGGACTGGATGGCGGCGTCGATCAGGTCTTTGCCGATCTGATCTTCGAACTTCGCCCAAACCGGCTTCATGGCTTCAACCCACTTGCCGCGCTCTTCGTCGCTCAGTTGAAGAACCTTGGTGCGGCCGCTGTCGATGATCTTCTGGCGATCGGTTACGGCCTTGCCGGCGGCGACTTTGTTGCCGTGGGCAATGGCTTCGTCCAAGGAGGCTTTGACGGTTTTGCGGACGCCATCGGGCAGGCTGTCCCAGAATTCGGCGGAGGTCACGACCATGTAGTCGAGGACGCCATGGTTCGACTCGGTGATGTACTCTTGCACTTCGAAAAATTTCTTCGAGTAGATGTTGGACCAGGTGTTTTCCTGACCGTCGATGGCTTTGGTCTGCAACAGGGTGAATACTTCCGAGAACGGTTTCTTCAGCGGGTTGGCGTTCACGGCTTCGAATTGAGCCTGCAGCACGTCGGAGGTCATGATGCGGAACTTCAGGCCGTTAGCGTCGGCCGGAACTTTCAGCGGCTTGGAGGAAGACAGTTGCTTCAGGCCGTTGTGCAGATAGCCGAGGCCGAGGAGACCTTTCTTCTGGGCGGCTTGCAGCAACTTTTGACCGGCCGGCCCGGACTGGAATTTCTCGACAGCCGTCATGTCTTTGAACAGGAACGGAAGATCGTACAGTTGGAGCTTCTTGGTGTATTTCTTGAACTTGGAGAGGGACGGAGCGGCCAGTTGAACGTCGCCCAGCAACATGGCTTCGAGAACCTTGCCGTCGGTGAACAGCTGCGAGTTCGGGTAGACTTCAACCTTGACCTTGCCGGCCAGGCGTTCATGGACCAGATCGCGGAACTTGTTGGCCATCTGACCTTTGGGGGTGTTCTCGGCGACGACGTGAGAGAACTTGATGACGACTTCTTCTGCCTGGGCCAACGGGGCCGCGGCGATCATCATGGCAGCCAGAGCAACGCCGGCTTTCAAAATGCGCATATTTTCTACTCCCTAGAAAAACTCAGTCACGCCGCCTCCCTGACGGCGTTTGCTTGGATAACCCGTAGAGAATTCCACGGCCGTAGGGCGACTCTAAGAATTTTCGATAAAATTCATGCTTATTTCACAGGAGAGTTTTGCGGTTTTAACGCTTTTGTGCGGATTTTCGCACATATCGATTTTTTGCATGTGTGGCTTTCCGCACAAGCATAGCTCGGTCTTGTTATTCGAGCGTTTCGAAATCCTTGGCGTCTTTTAAAAGTTCGTCGGCGATGTCAGGGTTGATTTGTGCGATGTCGCGTAAGTGTTTGGCCATGCCGCGTCGGACTTCCGCAGGCTTTAGACCAAGATTTGGATTTTCTTGCTTTAATCGATTCCACGCCTCGACAATCGCGCTCTGACGCCGTGTAGTTGCTTTTGCCCGTGTAAATCTGATGTCTTTAATCGTCATGGCGTCTTTCCCAAAGTCAATTGGTCTAGACCCCTCCTACTTACACCGAGTGGAACATGTTTGTACCAACCGCGCATCCCTTGTTTGGGTGATGTTCTACGACTTGTTTTCGTCTTTTGCGTTAGTTGGCCGATGACACTTGAGTTCTTCCGAAGAGAAGACTATTTGATCCGCTGAAAGTCGCTGTTTTTCACCTCTTTGTGATTTAATGCCATGAAATTGATCGAGACGTTGGGCCGTTTCGCCGAAAGCGCGCGAGTTCAAAAAGTCATTTCCGCGCTCATTGTTCTTAACGCCTTGACGTTGGGAATGCAGACGGTGCCGGAGTTGGTTCAAATCTACGGACCACTTCTGGAAGCGTTCGATCACGCGGTTCTGGCCGTCTTCGTTGCTGAGGTTTCCGCTAAACTGTTTTGGCGACGGGGGGAGTTTTTCAAGAGCGGTTGGAACATTTTCGATTTCGTTATTGTTTCCATTGCCCTGGTTCCCGCTTCCGGCCAATTGAGCGTTTTGCGGGCCCTGCGGATTTTGCGGGTATTGCGCTTAATGAGCGTTGTTCCGCAAATGCGCCGGGTCGTTGGCGCACTGTTTACCGCCATTCCGGGGATCATGTCGGTGGGTGCAATAATCATGCTGCTTTTCTACGTCAGCGCGGTTTTGACCACGAATTACTTCGGCGAGGCGTTCCCGCAGTGGTTTGGCTCCATCGGCGAGAGTATGTATACGCTTTTCCAGATTATGACGCTGGAAAGCTGGTCCATGGGGATCGTGCGACCGGTAATGGAAACCTACCCCTATGCCTGGTTGTTCTTCGTACCGTTTATCCTGGTGACCAGCTTTGCCATCCTGAACCTGTTTATCGGGATTATTGTCGACGCCATGCATGTCCAAAGCGCTATTGAGGAAGAGGCTATCCACTCGGAAGCGGACCGGATTGAAGGCGATATCGACGTGCTGCATGCCGAGCTGAAGGAGATCAAGGCTGTTTTGAAGGCCTTGGAGCAGCGAGCTAGCTGAAGTCCTTCCGGTCGAGACCGTACTTAGCCATTTTGTCGTAAAATGTTTTGCGGGGCAGGCCGAGGGCTTCGATGGTTGCCTTAACGTTGCCTTGGTTGAGCCGCAGTTGTTCGGCAATCAGGCTTTTCTCGAAGTTTTTAACCTGTTCGGCGAGCGATGCGCCTCTTCCCGCGTTATCGCCGTCGCTCTCCTGGGTTTCTTCAAGAATGTCCGCCTGCGGATCGAGAACGTACCTTTCGGCGGTATTCCTCAATTCGCGGACGTTCCCCGGCCATCCATAGGCCAAGAGCGCTTGCATTCTTTCTTGTTCGAGCGGCGGGACGCTCCGGTCATATGATTGCGACGCCAATTGGACGAAATGGGCGAAGAGTAGGGGGATATCTTCCCGGCGTTCTTTGAGGAGCGGTAGATGCAGGGGGGAGACATCCAAGTGATAATACAGATCTTCCCGGAAAGCCCCCTCGGAGACAGCTTCTCTTAAATCGATTTTGGTTGCTGCGACGATCCTCATATTGATCGGTATCGCCCGGTTTCCGCCGACTCGGAAAATTTCACGCTCCTGTATGAACCGCAGAAGCTTGGCTTGCAGGGCCATCGGCATGCTTTCGATTTCGTCGAGAAACAGGGTCCCGCCGTTGCCATATTCGATTTTGCCGAGCCTGGGCTTTTCGGCGCCGTTTATTCCCGCTTCCTGGCCGAAGAGCTCCATTTCGAACAACGTTTCGGGCATTGCCGCGCAGTTGAGCGGGACGAAGGGGCAGCGATGCCTGAGGCCTCCTTCGTGGAGACAGCGGGCAACGAGTTCCTTTCCGGTGCCTGTATTGCCGCTGATCAAAACGGTTGCGTCCGCATTGGCGAGATTGGCAATGGCGTTGCGGAGTTTCGCCACGGCGGGCGATTTCCCTATGATTGCCGGGCCACGGCTCGATTTCTGAGCCTCCAACTCATCACGGAGAGTCCGGTTTTCCATAATCAGCAGCCGTTGTTCCAGGCCGCGTTTCACCAACTCAACCAACCGGTCCGCGGCAAATGGCTTTTCGAGAAAATCATAGGCTCCGTCGCGCATGGCGGCGACGGCCATCGGTATGTCGCCATGCCCGGTAACCAAAATCACAGGAAGTTTGGTGTCGATCTCAAGAGCCGATTTTAGAAAGGCGAGGCCGTCCATCTTTGGCATTTTTATATCGGTAACAACGACGCCGTTCCAAGCCTTGGACAATCGGGGCAGAGCTTTTCTTGCGTCTTCAAAACACTCGACCTCGAAACCGGCAAGCTCCAAGGTTTGTTTCCCTGATATGCGGATATGCTCCTCGTCATCGATGAGGATGATCTGTCCGTTGTTGTTCATTATCGGTCACTTACTCGCCTGCTTTAGCCAAGGACTCGTGTTTAGCGCGTTTCAGCTCAACCTGAAAGACGGCGCCGCCGTCCGGGTGGTTGGCTGCCCTCAATTTTCCGCCGAAGTCCTCGATGATCCGGTAGGATACCGAAAGGCCAAGACCCAGTCCGCGGCCTACTTCTTTGGTTGTGTAGAAGGGGTCGAAAATCTTTTCAACCTGCCCCTCTGCAAACCCCGTCCCCGTATCGCGGACTTGAACCCGAACGTACTCGTCGTCGGCTTCCGCATGGATTTCGAGGCGCTTTTCAAGGCTGTTCAACATGGCGTCGCGAGCGTTGCCGATCAAATTGATAAAGACCTGCTCCAGGCGGACCAGATTGGCCTGGGCCGCAAAACCGGTTGTTTCCATGTGGTTTTCGATGGTTATGCCATCGAGCTTTCCCCCGGTTCCAACGAGGACGAGGGCGTTTCTAACAACATCGGAAAGAGTAACAGCCGACAACCCGTCGTCAGCCTTTCGGGAAAATACTTGCAGCTGTTTGGCGATTTCAGAGATGCGGCCTGTCAATGCGGATATCTGTTCAAGATTGCTGCTAGCTTCATCAATGCGGTTCCTTTCCAGCAATACCCGCGCGTTGTCCGAGTAACTACGGATCGCCGTGAGCGGCTGATTCATTTCATGGTTGATCCCGGCGGCCAGTTGGCCCAACGCGGCCAGCTTGCTGGCCTGTATCAGTTCGTCTTGGGTTTGGCGTAACCCTGCTTCCGCCTTAAGCCTTTCGGTAATTTCCTCCTTCAAGCGTTTGTTGCTGGCGTTCAAATCCGCGGTCCGGTTTTGCACTCGCATTTCCAATTGGTCGTTGGCGCGGCGGAGCGCCCTTTGGGCCTGGCGCTGCAAGAGCAACCGTTCGCGTAACGCCAGTCGCCGCTGAACCCAGTTCAACGCAATCATGACCGCCATGGCGATGGCCAATGAGGTAAACAAAGCGGCATAGGCAACGGTTTTACGCACCCCGCTCATATCGGAGAGGAGATGCAGTTTCCATTTTGAATGCGGCACGTCGGACGTTTGAAAAAAGTAAGTTTTTGCCGCCGCCACCGTTTCGCGCTTATCTAGAGGCCCTTCGCCAATCGTTAGGATTTCGGAATTGTCTTCGTAGGGCTCTCGAGATATTTGCGGCAAAGGGTTTAGCGGTTGGTTACTGTATTTGCGCGATTGCTGTAAGGCTTCCCGCCGATCGCGGCTCAAGGGGGCGAGGGTTTTGTACTTCCAAGCAGCGTTGCTGGCCATGAAGACGATACCGTCCTGATCGCTGACCATCACTTCGTCCTTGGAGGCGGCCCAATCGTCTTCCAGCCGTTGAACACCCACCTTCACCACAACGACTCCCAACGTTTCGCCTGCCGCCTGAACGGGGTGCGATAAGTAGTAACCGGGCTCGTTCGAGGTGGTGCCCAAGGCAAAGTAGCGGCCGCTTCTGCCTTTCATTGCTTCGACGAAATAGGGGCGGAAGTTGAAATTTTTGCCGACGAACGACGTTTCCGTTTGCCAGTTGCTGGCAGCGAGGGTGAGGCCGTTTCTATCCATCAAATAAGTTGCGGAGGTTTTGGCAATGGCATTCAACTCATCGAGACGTCGGTTGACCCATTCCTTTTGTTTTTTGTCGTCCGGATTGATGAGAAGGCGAACGAAATCGTCCACCCTTGCCAAAAGGACCGGGTGAAATTCGTATTTCTCGAATTCGCTTTGAAGGGCGGAGCGGTAAATAATCATCCGCTGCTCGCCCTCTCTTTTGAGCGTGACGACAGCGGCATGATGAGACCAAACGCCCGCCTGCCAAAGGATGACGGGGATTAGTAACAAGCAGAAAGCGCCGACCGTGAGACGGCTGCGCCGGGTTTCCATAAGAGAGGCGAACAAGCCCGGTGGCGACGGCCAGACGGTTTCATCGTCTAACTGCTGTTCCGGTGATTCGGCAGGTGTTTTGTTGACCTGGGTATCGGTGGTCATAAACTCGCTCAGCCCTTGCTCCTTGATTTTTGCAAGTATAGTGCGCCTCGCCGTTTCCTGCGACGGTTTATCGCAATGCGGTTGACGCTGAGTGCAGGACCTTTTAACTCAACCAGTAAGCAGTAAAAATCAACGCCTTGGCGGGCAAGGCGATAATGAGGACGCAAAATGATATCTACTCCGAGCGTGTGGGTTTTGGCTGATGATCGGCCTGGAAATGTTACTCAGTGCCGCGGCGTGGCTGATGCTTTGGGGTGGGGCTATGAGGTTAAGGAGATCGGCTACACAGCTGCGGCCGCTTTACCGAACTTTGTCTTGATGAAGTCATTTGCCGGACTGACGGCGGACAGCCGCGCCAACTTAAACCCGCCCTGGCCGGATGTGATCATAGCGGCAGGACGGAGAACCGCGCCGGTTGCCCGCCATATCAAAAGTTTGAGTGGCGGAAAGACGTTTCTTTGCCAGCTGATGTATCCAGGCGATGCAGGTGCAGATGAATTTGACCTTATCGTCGTGCCTAAACATGACCGGATGCCGGAAGCGCCAAACCGGATGCAGGTCATTGGCGCACCGCATGGTGTGACGGCGGAAAAGTTGACGAAAGCGGCGGTCGTATTCAGAAGCAGGTTTGATGGCTTGCCCAGGCCATGGATTGCCCTGATTGTTGGTGGAACGGCCAAACGGCGGAAGTTCACCCCTGAAATGGGGGCTGAACTAGGTCGGACCGCCAGCAAATTGGCCGAAAATGCGGGAGGCTCGCTGCTGGTCACGACAAGTCGACGAACGGGAGACGCCGCCAAATCATTGATTGACGCCATTGAGGCACCGTCTTTTGTCTTCCAATGGGGGGATGAGGGAGAGAATCCTTATTTCGGCTATCTTTCTTTGGCTGACGCCGTTGTCGTAACCGGTGACTCGGTCTCCATGGCTTGCGAAGCCTGTGCGACTGAAAAGCCGGTTTATATCTATGCGCCTAAAGGGTTCGTCGCTCGCAAACATGCGATGTTGCACCAAGATTTATACGACGGTGGCTATGCAAGACCGCTGACAGAGACGCTAGAGGCTTGGACCCACTCACCGCTCAATCCGGCTGTTGAGGTCGCCAAGGCGATAAGCGCCCGCCTAAGAAAATAACAACAAAAAATATTCGTATAAAAAGCGGCCTAAATACAACAGACTTATGAAGTTTGCTGCATATGCGAAAAAAATGATGCTTCTTGATTAATCTTGAAGTATTTTAAATTAATCATATATGCAGCGAACAGTTATTAGTCGCATTTGTGCTACGGAAAAATAGGAAAAATCAATGAATGTCCAGGATTTGGAAGGCAACATCAGCAAAGCTAGCGCGCTGCTCAAGGCCATGTGCAATCAGACGCGGCTGGAAATTCTTTGCAAGCTTTCCCAAGGAGAAATGTCGGTTGGAGCTCTGACGGAAGGGTCTGGGTTGACCCAGTCCGGGCTTTCTCAGCACTTGGGACGTCTGCGTCGCGATCAGCTGGTTAAAACCCGTCGTGACCGCCAAACAATCTATTATTCGATTAAGTCGGATGACGTACAGTCCGTGTTGAACGCCCTTCATGACCTATATTGCGGTGCCGAAGAGGAAGAGCGGGTCCAGACGGCTGCATAGATCATAGGTATAAGTAATGTAAAAAGGCCGGTTAATACCGGCCTTTTTTGTGTGAAAAACAGTTGGCGGATTTTAGGCACGCCAGGCCAATTGCAGCAGCAGATCCGGGCGGGTTTCAATCAGCTTACGAATTTCGTCTTCCGTTGCCTGCCTTTCGTCTCCACCGGCAAATCGAATCAACAATTTTCCATCACGCTCCATGCGGTACCCGATTACGGGTGAAATCGCACTTGCGCCGGAGAGTTCTGCCCAGTTTTTAGTCATGTGACCTCCGGATAGGCTGTTGCCGCACTAAAACCACCTTTAAAAGATTATAAAGTGGTCTTTCGGGGGAAGCACCGCAAGGGGCGTGCCAAACTACCAGTGTTTTTGGCAACGTTGTTTGGGGCAGCAAGCTTCAGAGACGCGGTGTTAAACGGCCTTGGAATGGCGCTTCTGGCCCATATCGAGATAGGTGTCAAACGCCGCTGCGGCTATTCGTACCAAGGAGCGCCCGTCTTCGCTCATTGTGAGCGTAGCGCCTTCAATGGAAGCGTACCCGTCTGTCAGAAGGTTGCTTAGCTTGGCGAATTCGGCGCGGTAGGGGGCCGGGTCTGCGTCGTATTTGGCGCAGACGGCATCAATGTCGACTTTGAGATCGCACATCAACCGTTCGATGATTTCTCCGCGCAGCAGGTCATCGCCCTTGAAGGCAAGGCCTTTGCCGACGGGGAGGTGACCGCTCTCAACGGCATTCTTGTAGTCTTTCAAGGGTAGTATGTTTTGCGTGTATCCCTGCGGCATGGCGCCGATAGAGGAAGCCCCCATACCAATCATCACGGAAGCCTGGTCGACCGTATACCCTTGGAAGTTCCTGTGAAGTTGTGCGTTTTGCAGCGCCTGCGCCATTTCGTCTTCGGGAAGGGCAAAGTGATCGAGGCCGATCTTTATGTACCCGTACTCCTGGAGTTTTGCCATGGCGGTTTCGACCTGCGCCCACCGTTCGGCGGTTGAGGGGAGATCCTCTTCATGGATCATCTTCATATGGCTTTTCATCCAGGGAACGTGGGCATAACCGAAGAGGGCAATCCGATGGGGGCGCAATTGGTTGGCTTTTTCCACCATCGCCATGACCCGGTCCATATTTTGGTGGGGCAGGCCATAGAGCAGATCCATATTGATCTTTTCGATGCCGTATTTTCTGAGCCAGTCGACCACTCTTTTGGTCACATCGAACGGTTGGATGCGATTGATCGCCTCCTGGACCTCTGCGTCGAAATCCTGCACGCCGATACTGGCCCGGTTGACGCCTGCTTCGGCTAATCCCTTTACATAGTCTTCGGTCGCCGTGCGGGGGTCCAACTCGACGGCGAATTCCGCTTTTTCGTCGATATCGAAATGCTGGCGAACCTTATCGAAGACTTTTCTGAATTCAATAGCTTCCAGCATGGTGGGACTGCCCCCACCAAAGTGGACGTGCTTAGCCGAGAAGCGGCTGGGCAAGGCCTCGGCAACCAGGTCCACTTCCTGAAGCATGGTTTCCAGATAGGCCATCACCGGTTCGCGCCGTTTGACGATTTTGGTGTAGCACCCGCAGAACCAGCACATGGAATCGCAAAACGGAATATGAAAATAGAGCGACAAAGGCGTCTTCGGGTCGAGCGCCGATAGCCATTCCCTGTAGGTTTCCTCCGGGAAACCGGGCTGGAAGTGCGGAGCCGTCGGGTAGCTGGTGTAGCGGGGCACCCTCAGGTCGTAATTGGCTGCGATATGTTCGGCAGTATTCTTGGCGTCGCTCATGATGGTCCTGATGTGGGTGTCCTATGCGTCGGCGGCAACCGTCAGCTTGACGATTTCGTCGGGATCGTCGACCGCGCCATTAGCCATGCCGCTGCCTTTCTTGATGCCGTCTACATGTTCCATACCGTCGGTCACTTCGCCCCAGACCGTGTATTGGCCATCCAGGTGCGGTGCGTCGTCCAGGCAAATGAAAAACTGGCTGTCTGCGCTATCGGGGTTCATGGCGCGGGCCATTGAGCAGACTCCGCGGTTATGGGGTGCGTCGGAAAACTCAGCTTCGAGTTTGGTTCCTGTTCCGCCCATGCCGTTGCCGTCCGGACATCCTGTCTGTGCCATAAAACCGTCAATAACCCGGTGAAATTTGAGGCCATCGTAGTAGCCTTCGCGAACCAGTTCTTTGATCCGGGTCACATGCTTTGGAGCTAAGTCCGGTTTCAGTTCAATGGTGACGCGACCGTCTTTGAGGTCCAAATAAAGCGTGTTTTCAAGATCCATGGTTAGGCCTACGTGTCTGCTAGTTTTCGGTTGGGGCGGAAACTAGCACATTCCGCGCGGCGGTGAAGCCCTATTTGGCTCCTCGCTGCCGGACGATTTCAAACGGCCCTTCATAGTCGCCGACGGCTAGGCTATGCGTGATGATCTCTTCTTCGTCGTGCCAAAGATGAAAAAGAATGGGAGCCGGTTCGTTGTGCCAGGTGGTTGAGGCACCGCGATCAAACGTCAGCGTGACTTGAAAGGCGATGGCCGGCGCTGTTGCCGCAGCCGTTCCAGCCCAAAGCCGTTCTGTGTAGCGGTGAATGTGTCCGGCAAGGACTTTTTTGACCTGGGGATGGCGCGCAACAATCTCCGCCATGGCGTCGCCGCCGGGCATCGGTTCTTTGTCGAGTTTGCCGAGTCCTGTTCGAAAAGGAGGATGGTGCATAAAGATCAGCGTCGGCCTGTCAGGGGCTTCGCAAAGCCGATCGTTGAGCCAAGACAATCTTTCTTCGCAAAGCAGGCCTCCCCCCCCCGGGCCGCCGGGGCGGGTCGAGTCCATGCCGATCAGCCGAAGGTCGTAGTCCTCTACGACGTAGTGGAGAAACTCGCCGTCTTCGGGAAGGTAGCCGTCCTGGATAAAGGCCTCACGCATGTTCTGGCGATTGTCCTGGTTGCCGGGGATGACGTAGACCGGCATGGGGAGGCGGGCCAGCAGTTCTCTGACCTTGGCGTACCCTTCAGGCTTCCCTAATTGGGCGAGATCGCCGGTCAGCAAGACGATGTCGGGTAACGGATCGACCTTGAGCAGACTGTCGATGGCGGCGCTCAATTTTATGCGGGGGTCAATTCTGTTCTGGATGACCCCCTCGGCCACCAAATGACAATCTGAAAGCTGAGCGATGATCATCGTTTTGTCCGTCCGCCAAGGTTGCTTGGTTACTTCTTAACAGTATCGGCGGCGACCTTCATCGAAATGATCGAGTCAGGGTTACGGACCTCACCGTTGCGCGAGCTCAAGCCTTTTTTGATCTTGTCGACGTGTTCCATCCCTGAAACAACCTGCCCCCAGACCGTATATTGGTTGTCCAGGTGGGGAGCTCGGCCAAACATGATGAAAAACTGACTGTTAGCACTATCGGGATGACCGGACCGGGCCATGGAAGCCGTACCCCGTACATGCGGCGTATTGGTGAATTCCGCCGGGAGGTCCGGGTGTTGCGACCCGCCGGTGCCGTTGCCCAAGGGGTCTCCGGTTTGGGCCATGAAGCCGCGAATGACGCGGTGGAACTTTAGTCCGTCGTAAAAGCCTTCGCGGGTCAGCTTCTTAATCCGTTCAACGTGTTTAGGGGCCAAGTCGGGCCGAAGTTGGATCACAACGGTTCCGTCTTTGAGCTCAAGGTAAATCGTGTTCTCCGGATCGAGTGTGCCAGCGAATGACGATCCGGCAAAAAGGGCTAGTCCGAAAAAGACGGCGATGAGAGCCCGAAACAGTTGTGTCATGGCGAAGTCCGCTTCCTTGACTGATTAAGCAAATTTGAATAGCGCGGAGGGTACCGAATAGCCCCCCCATGATGCAAGGTGGGTGTCGGCAAAAAGAAAAGAGTTTTTCAAAAGAAGCGTTAATCGAAAAGGGCGTCGATGTCGTCTTGGTTGAAACGTTCTTTCGATGTTTCCAGTTGTGGACCGTTGAGAAGCTTTTCGTCTTCCGACTTGTCTACGCCGTCGACGTGTTCTTTTTCAATTTCCTGAACGCCCCAGACTTCAACCAAGCTGTTAATCCGTTCTTCGACAAACCGGATGGACTTCAAAACTTTTGCAACGCGTTGTCCGGTAATGTCCTGGAAGGAACAGGCCTCGAAAACGTTCATGCAGTTCTCGTCGATTTTATCCAGGGCGGAGTTTAACTCGTCCCCTTCGGCGCCATTGCGGATTTTTTGGACCATGTCTTGAGTGCTTTCAGACATTTCCATAATGGCGTCGGTCGCGTCTTCGGTAGCGGCAACAATGGCATCGAGCTGATCGCTCATTTTGGTGATCTGGTGTTCTTCGTCCACCGGATGATGGATCGTCGCAATTTCCTTTCGGACTCTTTGCATGTATTTGAAAAGTCCGGATAATTCGTTCCTCAGAACATCAAGATCATCTGTCATTTTTTTCGATTTGCCCTTTCCGGGTGCTCGGCCCCACCTTTCCGCCAGTTTGCGGAACAGCCCCATACTAGAACAATCCCGCGAAGGGAATCAAAGCCTTAACCGTCGTCTGTAGCGAATTCAAGCTACTGGCTTTTCCCGAGAAGCGCCTTTTTGGCCAATTGGTGAAGTTTCGCGCGCTGTTCGTCGTCCAAATCGCTCAACACGTGGGTTTTGGCACGCCTAAGTTCTTGGGCGTTCTTAATCAGCTTGCGCCGTTCAATGGCGTCCATTCGTTCTTTGTTCGCCCGTAACGCCGCGAGAACGGCTTCCCTATCCCGAACGTCGAAGCCGAGTTCCGGGTTTTTCTTGGGCGCCGGCTGTTGTGGTTGAGCAGTTTTCGCCGACTCTTTTCTCTTAAAAAGTTTGCGCACTTGATTCGGGTCGTTCGGGTCGATTCCTAAGGTTTCGAGCTTGCTTCGAACGGCATCCTTGCGGGCCATCCGTTCACGCGCCTTTTTATCAACGAGCAGCGGCATCAGGGCCTTTGAAAGAAAGTTCGTCATGCCGCTTCCTCTCGATTCAAAGAGATGGTGTTTGAAGAGCCGTTTCGTCAAGTTTGTCGGAAAAGATTTAAGGATTTGAAAACTTGGATGAAGGGGGAACTCAAAAATCACAAAAAGGGAGTGCGCGGTTTCGATCAAATTCCCATATGCCTAAGGATGGTGGGGCAAAATGAAACTGAACATGGAAGTTTTTGCCATGAAAGAGAATATTTGCCGTAAGGATAACCAGTCTGCCGAGATCATCCAGTTCCCAAAGGCCAATGAGTGCGGCGCCCGTCGGCTACAGCGTGCATTGCAGAAGTTGCAAAATGCCATTGCAGAGCAAGATATGACGGTCAAGGAATTCAGAAATCATATTTCTGACCTCAAAGTGGCCATTGATCACTTAGATGGGAAAATTGGGGCCCTGAAGAAGGCGGTGCAGAACATCAACCATAAAAGGCTTGCCGAATCATCAAGGCGGCTCGGAAAGACCGCGTCGTCGCTTCCTGGCTAATCTGTTTCGAAGTCGCGGTCACTTATTTTTTTCACCTGTTGATTTCTTTTGCCAATTGGGAGTAAACAAACCCCTGTGTTTGCGTGCGGTTTACAAGGATTCCTCCCGTGTTTTCCTTTATTCCGCATAAGAATCTCGGAAAGCCTGTCGTTTTAGACCCTGTTAAAGTGTGGTTTATCCGCTACCCCTTCGTGCGGCTTCCCTTCTGGGCGCTAGGTCCTATTGTGGAAAACGTTGTGGATAAAAACCAAACTGAAACTTTTGTCCAGTTTGATTGTAGGGTGAAAACTAGGCTCGGTCCTGTCACATAAACAACACTTTCTTTCCGCATTTCGCGGAGGTACACGGAATCCATGCGACGTTCACGCTGTGCGAAAATTATTGCGACCCTCGGCCCCGCAACCTCGACGTTGACCCGGGTTGCCGAGCTTTTTGATGCCGGAGCCGATCTGTTCCGGCTCAACTTCTCTCACGGCTCGCATGACGAGCACCGGATGCGATATCAGTTGATCCGGAAACTCGAAGAAGAAACGGGGCGCCCGATCGGTATCTTAATGGACCTTCAGGGGCCGAAGTTCAGAATTGGCCGCTTTGCCGATGGGCCGATCAAACTGATCCCCGGGTCGCCGTTTCGCCTCGACCTGATGGACGAGCCGGGCAACAGCCGCCGCGTGACTCTGCCGCACCCTGAAATCATTGAGGCGTTGACGCCGGGAACGATGGTTCTGATGGACGACGGCAAGCTTCGCCTCAGAGTGGAAAAGACCGGCAAGGACTTTGTCGAGACCATCGTATCGGTGGGCGGTGAGCTTTCCGACCGCAAAGGGGTGAATATTCCTGACGTCATCATTCCTCTGTCCGTATTGACTGAGAAGGACAAGGAAGATCTGGAATTCGGGCTAGAGCTGGGAATTGATTGGGTCGCGTTGTCGTTCGTTCAGCGCCCTGAGGACGTGATCGAGCTTCAGCGGATTGTTGATGGCCGGGCCAAGGTTATGGCGAAACTGGAGAAGCCTTCGGCAATCGATAATCTGCACGGCATTTTGAAGGTTTCCGACGCGATCATGATTGCCCGGGGCGACTTGGGGGTGGAGGTTCCGGCCGAAGACGTGCCTGGCCTGCAGAAATGGATCATTCGCGAGTGCCGCAAGCAGGGCAAACCGGTGGTCGTGGCAACCCAGATGCTCGATTCCATGGTGCGTTCGCCGATCCCGACCCGTGCCGAAGCCTCCGATGTGGCGACGGCCGTCTATGATGGCGTGGATGCGGTGATGCTCTCGGCGGAAACGGCGGCGGGCGACTATCCCGTCGAGTCCGTTTCCATGATGAATCGGATCATCGAGAAAGTTGAGCGTGACGATCACTATATGCGGTTGATGGAGACGAGCCGTTTCGTGCCGGAACCGACCAGCGCCGACGCTATCACCTCGGCGGCCCGCCATGCCGCCCAAACCATTGGGGCTGCGGCGATTGTGACTTTTACCAACAGCGGCTCGACGACGATTAGGGCCTCAAGGGAGCGTCCGTTGGTTCCCATTCTTGGGCTAACGCCGATAACCCACACGGCAAGGCATTTGGCGCTTGCCTGGGGGGTTCACCCGGTAAAGACCAAGGACGTGGAAAGCTTCGTCGATATGGTCAATAAGGCGTCTCGCGTGGCGAAGCGTGAAGACTTCGCCAAGGAAGGCGACAAGATTGTCGTAACGGCCGGTGTGCCATTCGGTACTCCAGGCACTACAAACGCCTTGAGGATTGTCCGGGTTGGGAAAAACGGCGCGATGAGCTACGACTCTTCGAATAAGGGCGAATAGTCGGACCAGCCTATTTATCGTTTCCTTTTCCCAATTGCCTTCGTAAGTTGGGGCGATGTTTTTAGAACTTTTCAATATTGTGACGCCGGTGTTCGTCTGCGCCGGGCTCGGTTTTTGGTGGTCTAAATCCGGACGTAAGTACGACCCCGAATTGATCACCAATTTGATCACGGTCATCGGCGTGCCTTGTATGGTTTTCTCGGTCCTCACTTCAACCGATTTATCGGTTGAAGCGTTTGGCGAAATGGCTGTTGCAACGGTTCTTTGCCTTGGGACCTTCATGCTCTTGGGGTATGCGCTTTTAAAAGCGGCGAAACTTTCGGTGCGTGCGTTTCTTCCGACCCTGATCTTTCCCAACATCGGCAATATGGGGTTGCCGCTCAATCTGTTGGCCTTTGGCGATCCGGGATTGGCGCTGGCCGTCGCCTATTTCACCATCACCGTGGTGGCGCAGTTCACCGTCGGTATTGCGATCAATGCGGGCGCTTTTTCGATTAAAGAAATTGCCAAAATTCCCACGCTCTATGCGGTCGCGGCGGCTCTTGTGTTCATGGTTGGCGAGTTTCCGGTTCCGAAAGTCGTTGCCAGCACGACCGCGTTGATTAGCGGCATGGTCATTCCTATTATGTTGATAACCTTGGGTATTTCTCTGGCGAACTTAAAAATATCAGGCATGTGCCGGGGCATTGCACTTTCCGTTGCTCGTTTGTTGATGGGATTTGCCGTTGGTGCTGTCGTTGCGGAACTGTTGGGCTTTACCGGTGTGGCCAAAGGCGTGATCATTGTCGAATCCGCCATGCCGGTTGCTGTGTTCAACTACCTTTTCGCCATGAAGTATAAAAACGAACCGGAAGCCGTGGCGGGCACGGTGGTGATTTCCACCGTGTTGTCCTTCGCAACTCTCCCGTTTTTGATGTGGTATGTCCTTTAAGGGATTGTTTTGTCAGACGTTTTGTTTTGCGAAAAAATGAGTTACCGTATGTTCGAAATTTCAATCGGGGGGTGAACTATGGATGATGTGGCATGGAAAGATTGGTTTGCCGTCGGGCATGACACGATCGATCTCGAACACAAAACGTTTTTCAGTCTCATCAATAAGGCCAACGACTACGTCAAAGAAGATCGTAGCGACGACGATTTGCTGCGGATTTTCGATGAAATTCTGAAGTACGCCGATTTTCATTTTACCAGCGAAGAAAACGTTATGCTGGAATGCGATTATCCCTATCGCCAGGAACATCATGAGGAACACCGGCGCTTGATGATTACCTTGCGGCAAGATATCACCAGCTTCGAAGGCGGTAATAAGCCAGCTCAAGACATCGTTCGTTTTCTATATCACTGGCTTCTGGATCATACGATTACGGAAGACTTGAAAATCTCTGCGACGGTAAAGCAGAAAAAGCTGAAAAGTTACTTCAAGGTCATGGATGACGCTTAACCCTCAAACCCTTCGACGCCGATCATGATCATATCGCCCGCCGGAAGGCGGATATCGCGGATCTTTTGGTATTCCTTCGAGTAGTAGAAGGCTTCGTATTTTTCTTTGCTGGGAAACCGCAACAGAACCAAACGCCGGGGGGTGAAATAGTCTCCCTCGTAAATCTTTAAATCGCCGCCACGGGCCAAGTACTCTCCGCCTGCCTTTTCAACGAGAGGGCGGGCGAGCTTCATGTACTCCCCATAGGTTTCCGGATCGTCAATTTGGACGTCGACCACGACGTAATAGTCTGCCATTTCAATCTCCCCTTCAAAAATGCGCCAAATAGCCGCCGTCTATGGCGAGTGTTTGGCCTGTGATATAGCTCGCTGCGTCGGACGCCAAAAAAACGGCGGCCCCGGCGATTTCCGACGGATTGCCCCAGCGGCCTAAAGAAGTCCGCTTTTCAAGCCATTCACCAACCGCTTTGTCTTCAACCATTTGCATATTGGCTTCGGTAGCGAAATATCCGGGTGCGATGGCATTGGCGGTAATCCCGTGAGGGCCGAGCTCGGCAGCCAGTGCGCGGGTCAGAGCTTCCAGCCCGCCTTTCGAGGCCGTATAGGCCGGATCGCCCGAACGGGAGATGGGCCCGGCAATGGACGTGATGTTGATGATCCTTCCGGTTATACGTGGGATCATCCGTCTTGCCGCTTCACGGGCCAAGGCGAAGGGAGCGACCAAGTTGGTTTCCAGTAGTTTGGCAACCGATAGGCTATCGAAGTCGAGCAGTCCCCGCCGGTTCCGGTTGCCGACGTTGTTGATCAATATTTGCAAGCCGCCGTGGTTTTGCTCAATGAGGTCCAGGGCGGAGGTTAGGGCCTCTTCGTCGGTCACGTCAAAGGCGACAGGGATTGCCTCACCGTCAATGGACCGAACGGCTTCAAGCAAGGTCTCTTCGTTCCGTCCGTTGACGATGACCCGTGCACCCGCGTTCGCTAGAGCCTTGGCGATCTCCAGTCCTAGCCCCCGGCCGCCGCCGGTGACCAGCGCCGTTTTTCCGTCGAGACGAAAAGGAGAGTGTTTTCCCGTCATGCTACTCAGCGGCCTTCAACGGCGCGTCGGGGCTGCGGAAACGCTGTAACAGGTCCGCTTCTTTGGCTTGTGCCGTCCGGATGTTTTTTTCCTTCACATGGCCAAAGCCGAGAATGTCGGCGGGAACTTTGGCGATTTCAGTCGCCAAGCCATGGTTGGAAGGCGTCAGAGCGGAAAGAAGCTCGCTGATTGTCTTTTCGTAAGCGACGATCAATGCCCGTTCCGTCTTTCGTTCCGCCGAATAGCCAAAGATATCCAGCGGGCTGCCGCGCAGGCCTTTGAATTTCGCGACCCACTTAAACGCCGACATCATCCAGCTTCCGAACTCCTGTTTAACCAAATGCCCCGTATTGGGATCGCGTTTGGCAAGCAGGGGCGGAGCCAGGTGGAAGGTCAGGGTGAAGTTACCGTCGAATTGAGCGTTCAGCTTGTCCTGGAATTCCTGGCTGGAATGCAGGCGCGCCACCTCGTACTCATCCTTGATCGCCAGCAGCTTGAAGTAGTTGCGAGCCACCGCTTCGGCGAGTGTGTGAGTGCCTTTGACCGCTCGTTCTTCGGCGATCCGGACCCGGTCGACCAATGCACGGTATTTGTCGGCCAGCGCTTGGTTCTGGTATTCCACCAGATAGTTGGCCCGATAGGCGACGATTTCTTCCAGGTCTTCGCCTTTTTTGTCGCTGATGGTTTTGATTTTCGGGTGGGCGATTTGCCGGACCTTCTCGGGTTCGTAGGCTGCTCGGCGGCCCCACATAAAGGCTTTTTTGTTGAACTCGACGGCCACTCCATTGAGTTCGACGGCCCGCTCTATAGCCTCGACGCTCAACGGAATAAGCCCTTTTTGCCAAGCATAGCCGACCATGAACAGGTTGGTGGCGATGGCGTCGCCGAGCAACGAGGTGGCCAAAGCCGTCGCCTCGACGAAATCGGTATCGCTGCAGGTGCTGTTGATGGCGTCGCGAAGCGCCTGATCCGGGTAGACGAAATCCTTGTTTTTGGTAAATTCCGCCGTAACCGTTTGATGGGAATTGATGACGGCGCGGGTTTTGGTGCTGTCCATTTTGGACAAAGCTTCAACGCCGCCCGCGGTGACCATGTCGCAGCCGATAACCGCTTTCGCGCCACCCGGACCGACCCGGACGGCATAGATGTCTTCGGGCTTTGCGGCGATTTTCAACTGACTGACCACCGGTCCGTTTTTCTGGGCCAATCCGGTGAGGTCGAAAACGGAAACCCCTTTGCCTTCCATATGGGCCGCCATGGCGAGCAGCGCGCCGATGGTCACCACACCGGTGCCGCCAATGCCGGTGAGGATCAGGCCGTAGGGTTCGTCAAGACTGGGGAGGGTGGCTGGTGGCGGATCGCCAAGGCCCGCATCCTTTGCCGTGTTGCCGGTACCTGCTTTTTTGCGTGGTGTGCCGTTGTGCACGGTGACGAAGCTGGGACAGAACCCATCGACGCAAGTGAAATCCTTGTTGCAGGACGACTGGTTAATCATCCGTTTGCGGCCGAGCGTGGTTTCAACCGGCTCGATGGATACGCAGTTGGATTGAATGCCGCAATCGCCGCAGCCTTCGCAAACCATGTCGTTGATGAAGGCCCGTTTGGGCGGATCGGGATAGAGATTGCGCTTGCGCCGCCGCCGTTTTTCCGCCGCACAGGTTTGTACGTAGATCAGGGCGGAAACGCCTTTCGTGCGCCGAAGTTCCTTTTGCAGGGAGTCCATTTCGTCGCGATGATGGAAGGTGCAGAAGGGCGCAAACCCACCCTGAGAGTCACCGTATTGCGCCGGGTCGTCGGTGACCACGGCAATACGTTTTACACCCTCGGCGGCGACCTGCTTGCTGATCAACTGCGGCGTCAAAGGGCCGTCGTGCGGTTGCCCGCCGGTCATGGCGACGGCGTCGTTGTAAAGTATTTTGTAGGTCATGGTGACGTCGGCCGCGACAGCGGCGCGGATCGCCAAAAGACCTGAATGGTAATAGGTCCCGTCGCCCAGGTTGACGAAAATATGTTCTTCGTCGGTAAACGGCGCCTGGCCGATCCAGTTGGCGCCTTCGCCGCCCATATGGGTGAAGGTGGCCGTGTTGCGGTCCATCCAGACCGCCATGAAGTGGCAGCCGATGCCTGCGACGGCGCGCGAGCCGTCGGGGACTTTGGTCGAGGTGTTGTGCGGGCAGCCCGAACAGAAGTAGGGTACCCGGGCGATGCCGGGGGAGGGGACGTTGGAGGCTTTTTCCTTGGCGTCGATGAGCGCGATCCGGTCGCTGACCAATCCTTCGAGTTTTTCAGCGCCGAAATGCAGACCGAGCCGTTTGGCGATCACCCGCGCTATAATCTCCGGCGACAGCTCGCCCGACGGCGGCAGCATGGATTTGCCGTTCTCGTCCTTCTTGCCGACAATCAGCGGGCGTTCGGATTGCGGCGCGTAATAGAGCGCGTCTTTCATCTGCACTTCGATGACCGGCCGCTTTTCTTCGACCACGAGGATTTCTTTACATCCTTTGGCGAAGGCGGTCATGCCGTTTTCTTCCAGCGGCCAGATCATGCCGATCTTGTAGACCTTGATCCCGAGTTTCTTGGCGGTTTTTTCGGTAATGCCGAGGTCGTGCAGGGCCTGCATGACGTCGAGGTAGGATTTGCCAGCAGTGACGATGCCGAAGGTCGCTTTCGGAGCGTCGATCGCCACGCGGTCCAACCCGTTGGCCTTGGCGAACGCCAAGGCGGCTGGAATGCGCACGTCGCGCATCCGGACTTCCTGGACGACGGCGGGGTCCGGCCAGCGGATATGCGGGCCGTCTTTTGGCATTTCAAAATCGGCGGGAAGGACCGGTTTGATCCGGTCCGGGTCGGCAACGATGGAAGAGGTGGTTTCCACGTTCTCGGTGACCGTTTTCATGCCGACCCAAGCGCCGCTGAAGCGCGACATGGCGTACCCAAGCACGCCGAAGTCGATGAACTCCTGCACGTTGGCCGGGGCGAGTGTCGGGATTTGCGCCGCCATGAACGGGTATTCGCTTTGGCTGGGCGCGGTGGAGGACTTACAGGCTGGGTCGTCGCCGGCGACGACCAAAACGCCGCCGTGGGGCGAGGTGCCGGCCAGGTTGCCGTGCTTGAAGACGTCGCCCGAACGGTCGACCCCAGGGCCTTTGCCGTACCACATGGCGAAGGTTCCATCGAACTTCGCCTTCGGGAACATATTGGTTTGTTGCGTGCCCCAAATAGCGGTCGCCGCCAGGTCTTCGTTGACGCCCGGTTCGAAATGGATGTTGTGGCGCTTAAGGTGTTTCTCCGCCCGCCAGAGCTCCTTGTCCACATTGCCGAGCGGGGAGCCGCGGTATCCGGAGATAAACCCTGATGTGTTCAAGCCGTTCTTTGCGTCGATTTGCTGCTGGAGCATTAAGAGACGCACCAAAGCTTGGGTGCCGCTTACGTGGATGCGGCCTTTGTCCAAGGTGTACTTGTCATCGAGAGTTATCGACTCGATCGCCATAATTTTTAGCACTCCCAAACCTGATGTTGTCGTTTCCCTCAGGTTCTTTTTGTAAAAAGGTTAGCAATGCTGACCTTTTCTTCAATGCGAAATTTAGAGGAACTGCAAATTTGATCGACTGTTCCAAAAAAGTTCGTCATCCGAACAAAATTGTTGCGCTGGATATGGGGTTTTCTAACCGTCCATTTCAATCACCCGTCCCGGGTTGAGGATGTTTTTGGGGTCGAGTGCCGCTTTCATGGTGCGCATGAGTTCGATGTCGGCGTCCGATTGGCTGAGCCCAAGATAGCCTCGACGGGAGAGACCGATCCCATGTTCGGCGGATATGGAGCCGCCGAGATCGCCGACCAAATTGTAAAGAAGTTCGTCAACTTCGGGAGCGCCGTTGCCGGCGTTGGTCAAAGGATGCACGTTGCCGTCGCCCAGGTGGCCGAATAGCACCATGGCGTTTCCCGGCCAGCGTTCGTCCAATTCGGTTTTTAGCCGTTCGGCGAACCCTTCGATTTCTGACAAAGGCAGGCTAACGTCGTAGCTCTTACCCGGAGCGAGGCTCTGGTAAACTTCAAGCGACGAATCGCGGATCGACCAAAGGCCTTTTGCTTCCTGTTCCGACTTGGCGATTACCGCATCGGCGACCAGTCCTTTTTCCAAGGCCGCTTCCAATGTTCCTTGAAAAGCTTGGTCGTCGGCGTCTTTGTCGCCGCCCTGGGTCTCGACGATGACGTAAAAAGGACTGTTGGGCTCGAAGGGTTTGGGAAGATCGGGGTTAATCTCCAACGCCCGCTTATAAAAGCTTTGCCACATCACCTCAAAGGCCGACAGGGTGCCAGGAAGACGTTCCCTGACAAGGTTAAGTAAATCGACAACGGCTGGGTAGCTGCCGAGTTCGCAAAATGCCACGGACTGGCTTCGGGGCTTGGGAAAAACCTTTAAGACGGCGCGGGTGATGACGCCAAGCGTTCCTTCGCTGCCGATGAATAGCTGTTTGAGATCATAGCCAGTGTTGTTCTTGATCAGACGGTTCAGGCCGCCGACCACCGTGCCGTCGGCCAATACCGCTTCGACGCCGAGAACCAAATCTCTGGTCATGCCGTAGCGCAGCACCCGGTTGCCTCCGGCGTTGGTCGCCATGTTGCCGCCGATGGTGCAGCTGCCACGGGCCCCCAAATCGAGGGGGAACATCAACTGGTCCTTGTCCAGGGTTTCCTGGAAGGCTTGCAGGACCACACCGGCCTGAACGGTCGCCGTGCCACCCGCTTTGTCGATTTCCTCAATGGCGTTCATTCTTTCAAGCGATAGAACGATTTCGCCGTCAAGCGGCAGGCCGCCCTGAACCAGTCCGGTCATGCCGCCCTGGGTCAGAACCGATTGCCCGGCTTCGTGGCAGGCGGTGAGAATTTCGGAAACTTCTTCGGTGGAGGCTGGCCGTAACACCAATGTCGGTGTGCCGTAACGCCGCCCGGAAACATCCGTCGTATAGCGTTCGCCGATATCGGAACCGGCCAGGCATCCCTTGGGTCCGACGATATCCTGAAGCTTTTCAATTAAAGCCATGCTTGTCCTCACCAACCCTGTTTAGCTTTGCGGAATGTTCTTCCGTTCGTTGTTTGCAAAGATAGCGGCAAGGGGGGGCTAGGATAAATAAAATAAAAGCAACAGAGTATGATGCATGTCATTCGGTTGACAGCGGAGGCTGGGGGCCAACTCTTAGAGCAGATCGCATTTGTATTGAACCAGATCGTGGTTCAATATAAATGCGTGAATCTGCTCGTTCTCATGTGTAGAGGGCGATTCACGACTTAATCGGGATCGCAAGCGGTCCCGATTAAGCCGATCGCGCTCTAGGCGGTGATTCTTTTTGATAACGGAGCTCCCATGACGACCGAAAGTTTGCCGCAGTGGAATTTGGCCGATCTGTATGCCGCGCCCGATGCCGATTCTTTGAAAGACGATCTGAAGGCTTTGGAAGAGCAGGCGCGGTCGTTCAGCGGTGCTTACAAAGGCAAGATTACTTCGATAGACGGCAAGGCATTGGGGCGGGCGATTGCGGAGTATGAGGATTTCAGCGAAGTCGCCGGAAAAGTTATGAGCTACGCTCAGTTGCTGTTTTCAACGGATATGAGCAATTCGGAGATTGGGCGCTTTTACCAGACCGTTCAGGAGAAAATCACCGACATTTCAACCCACACCCTGTTTTTCGAGTTGGAAATCAATCGCCTGACCACCGATGAGCTAAACGAACGTCTAAAAGCGCCTGAAGCCGCCAAGTACGCTCCGTGGTTGCGGGATATAGGCGTGTTCAAACCGCACCAGCTTTCAGACGAGTTGGAGCAGCTGCTGATGGAAAAGCAGGTGACCGGAAAGGCTGCCTGGGTGCGGTTGTTCGAGGAGACCATGGCGTCGCTTCGTTTCCCCATGGGGGACAAAGAGCTGACGGCGTCGGAAATCTTCAACAAGCTTTCCAGCAAAGACCGCGACGTGCGCAAGGCGGCGGGACTGTCGATCGGCAAGGTGCTTGAAGACAATATCCGCATTTTCTCGCTGATCACCAACACCTTGGCCAAGGACAAGGAAATCGAAGACCGTTGGCGGGGTTATGAAAAACCGGTCAGCGCCCGCAACAAGTCCAACCTAGTCGAGGATGAGGTCGTCGAAGCGCTCACCAGCAGCGTCAAGGACAGCTACGGTGATTTGGCGCATCGGTACTATCGCCTCAAAGCGGGCTGGATGGGGCTAGATAAGCTAGAGTTCTGGGACCGTAACGCGCCGTTGCCCGATGACGACGATACACGCATTCCCTGGGAAGAGGCGAAGAGGCGGGTTCTGACGGCTTATGGCGCTTTCGCGCCGGAAATGGCCGATATCGCCCAAGGTTTTTTCGACAAACGGTGGATTGATGCCGAGCCGCGTCCCGGCAAAGACTCAGGGGCGTTTTCTCACCCGACGGTACCCTCGGCCCATCCTTATATTTTGATGAACTATCACGGCAAAACCCGCGATGTGATGACCCTGGCCCATGAGCTTGGCCATGGCGTACATCAGGTGTTGGCGGCAGGGCAGGGCGCCTTGCAATCGGACACGCCGCTCACTCTGGCGGAAACCGCTTCGGTGTTTGGCGAGATGCTGACCTTTAGGGCGTTGATCGACGGTGAGACCGACGCCAAACGGCGGCGCGTCATGCTGGCGGGCAAAGTTGAGGATATGCTCAATACCGTGGTGCGCCAAGTGGCGTTTTTCGAGTTCGAGCGGCTGGTGCATGACCGACGCCGGGAAGGTGAATTGTCGGCGCAGGATCTGGGTGACATCTGGATGCAGGTGCAGGACGAAAGCCTCGGCGACGCCTTCCATTTTACCGATGACTATCGGACCTATTGGTCTTACATCCCCCACTTCATTCATACGCCGTTTTACGTTTACGCCTACGCCTTCGGCGATTGTTTGGTGAATTCCCTGTACGATGTGTTTTCAAAAGGGCACGAGGGGTTCCAGGCCAAGTATCTCAATATGCTGCGGGCCGGTGGCACGTTGCGGCACAAGGAGCTTCTGGCGCCGTTCGGTCTCGATGCAACCGATCCTTCGTTCTGGAAGCGGGGGCTTAAAGTCGTCTCCGGCTTTATCGATGAACTGGAGGAAGCCCTCTAGATGGCGGCCCATGGCTCCAAAAAGGTGATTTTCGCCGCCCTGGCGGGAAACTCGTTGATCGCCGTCACCAAGTTTGGAGCCGCCGCCTACACGGGCAGTTCCGCGATGCTGTCGGAGGCCATTCACTCCCTTGTCGATACGGGCAATCAGGGGCTTTTGCTCTATGGTCTCAAGCGCAGCAAGAAGCCGGCGGATGAGCGCCACCCCTTCGGCTACGGCATGGAGCTTTATTTTTGGACCTTCCTGGTTGCGATCCTGATCTTTGCCGTCGGGGCCGGGGTGTCTATTTACGAAGGTATTGAGAAAATCCGTTATCCCCATCCGGTGTCGAACGTCTTCATTACATACATCGTTTTGGGGGCGGCGATGGTTTTTGAGGCTTTTGCCTGGCTCATCGCCTTTAAAGAATTTCGCAAATCAAAGGGCGAACGCGGCTGGCTGGAGGCGGTTCGGGTCAGCAAGGATCCCTTGGTGTTCACTGTTTTGTTTGAAGATACGGCGGCAATGCTGGGGCTTATCGTCGCCTTTGTCGGGATCGCGCTGGGTGATTGGTTGCAAATCCCGGTTCTCGACGGGGTGGCGTCCGTGGTGATCGGCCTTATTCTCGCCGCCACGGCAATGATCTTGGCCTATGAGTGCAAAGGGTTGCTGGTAGGTGAGGCGGCGGTGCCGGAGGTGCGTCAATCGGTTCGCGCTATGGCCCGCGCACACGCTGGCGTCAACTCGGTCAATGAATTGCTGACCATGCATTTGGGGCCTCAGGATATTTTGCTCAATATCAGTCTCGATATGGCTCCGGAACTCACGGCGGTCGATGTTGAAGAGGCCGTGTCGCAACTGGAGCGCCTGATAAAAGAAGCGCACCCTGAAATTCGGCGGGTGTTCGTCGAAATCCAGGATCGCGAGGCGCACCTTGCGGCCCGTTAATCCTATTTTGAGCTAAATCACCTATTCGTAATCCAACATACCTTATGGTAAATAAAAATTGTGCACTGCCGAAAAGCGGGCGTGCTGTTATTGCTCTTGAACGGAGGGACAGGTTTGTCCTCTAGAAAACAACGGCTGGAAGTGATCAGCCGGAAGCCCAAAAATAGTAACGGAAAACCACCTGTTTTGTTCGTGCACGGCGCATTTGCCGGGGCATGGTGCTGGGATGAACACTTTTTGCCGTGGTTTGCGGAGCGGGGCTATGAGGTTCATGCGTTGTCGTTGAGCGGCCACAACGGCAGCCGGACAAAGGACGACTCGCTCGATATGCTGGGGATAGAAGATTATCTGCAGGATGTTATGGACGTCGCCGACGGACTTGATGAACCGCCGATTTTGATCGGTCACTCGATGGGCGGCTTTATCACTCAGAAATTCATGGAAAGGCGTAAGCCCGCCGGAGCGGTGTTGTTGGCGTCGGTCCCGCCTTTGGGATTGACCGGACCCGCCATGTCCATGGCGCTCAATCACCCTTGGCTGACGTGGCAAATCGGCATGTTCGAGGTGTTCGGCATGCGCCGGACCTCGGTTAACCTTTTGCATGACGCTTTGTTCTCGTCGGCCATGGATCCACGGGACAGCATGAAATTCCTACCCCATGTCCAGCGTGAGTCGCTGCGTGCGACTACCGAGATGTACTTTTCGGGTTTGCCGATACCGGCCTTGCTCAATTCCGTGCCGACCCTTGTTGCTGGAGGCGGCGCCGACAAGTTGATCGACCCGGTGCATGTGATCTCAACCGGCATCTTCTATGGCGTCCAGGCCAAAATTTTTGGCGGAGTCGGTCACGGAATGATGTTGGATGTTAAATGGGAGGACGTGGCTTCCCATATCCATGAATGGCTGGAGCAAACTAGCTTTTCTTAAAAATTTGAAACGAGGCCTTATGCCGGACGATAAAAACTCTCTTGGGCGACGGTTAAAGCGTTACGCCAAAGTTGGGGTGTCCGTCGGTTCTGTGGCGACCCGAATGGCGGGGGAGAAGGTGTTTGGCCGGACGGCTGACCGCGAAGCCTTGGCCCGGGATTTGAAAGTCGCCTTGGGCGGCTTAAAGGGGCCGCTGATGAAGGTGGCGCAGATCATGTCGACAGTCCCCGACATGATGCCTGAGGAGTACGTCCGTAACCTGATGGAACTCCAGACCAACGCCCCGTCCATGGGGTGGCCGTTCGTCAAACGCCGGATGACGACGGAACTGGGACGGGACTGGCTCGAAAAGTTTGAGAGCTTCGACCGGACGGCTTGCAATGCCGCTTCCCTAGGGCAAGTCCACAAGGCTGTTTTAACCGACGGACGGCAAGTTGCCTGTAAGTTACAGTATCCCGATATGGCCTCAGCCGTTGAGGCTGATCTCAAACAACTGAAACTGGCCTTTGCCGTCTATAGGCAATACGACCGGGCCATCGACCCCAGTGAAATTCACAAAGAATTGTCGGCGCGGCTGCGGGAGGAACTGGACTACGCTCTTGAAGCCAAGCACCAGAGACTCTACGCCGAAATTTTGTCAGGTGTGCCAAACGTTCATATCGCCGAAGTGACTGATTCTCTTTCGACAAACCGTCTCCTGACCATGGAATGGCTGGAGGGAAAGCCGCTCCTTTCCGTGTCAAACCAACCGGTCGGTTTCCGAAATAAAGTGGCGGAAAATATGTTCAAGGCCTGGTATGTGCCGTTTTATTTTTATGGCGTTTTGCATGGCGATCCGCACCTTGGGAATTACGCCGTTCGCGCTGACGGCTCGATCAATTTACTTGATTTCGGCTGTATTCGAATCTTCAGGCCGGAGTTCGTCAAAGGGGTTCTCGATCTCTATACCGCCCTAAAGGATGGTGACGAGGAATTGGCTGTAAAGTCGTACGAAACCTGGGGCTTCAAAAATCCGTCGAAGGAATTGATCGAGGTGCTTAACCATTGGGCCCGGTTTGTCTATGGGCCGGTGATGGAAGACCGGACCCGTAAAATCGAAGAAACCAATAAGGCGGCCTATGGTGCGCAGGTAGCGGCCAAGGTGCATACCGAGCTGCGTAAAATCGGCGGTGTGACACCGCCGCGAGAATTCGTCCTCATGGACCGGGCGGCGATCGGTTTAGGCTCGGTCTTTATGCACTTGAACGCCGAGATCAATTGGTATCGGCTCTTCCAGGAAACAGTCGGCCAGTTCGATGTCGCCGCGCTTGAAAAACGACAGAGCCAAGCTCTATCCAAAGTGGGAATAGAGCGGCCCGACTAAGGGGCCTCTGAGAGCGCAATCAGCGCCGGGTCGTCGGCGTGGTCGACGAGAATGCGTTTGACCCGTCCTTGCCAGCCTTCCTGGAACTGCTTTTCGTCGTCAGAGTCCGCCATGCCGTGCAGAATTTTGCCGAGCAGTTCGCGGGTTTCCGGCTGCATGGGAACGACCGGAGCATTGAAGGTTGCGGCGATGCGTGCGCCCGTATCGGTCCGCTGGAAAAACATATCGGCCTGACCTCCCGTGCCGAAGGACATGAGGTTTTGGCGGTTGAAGTTGGGGCCGATTCCTTTGAAGCCGCCTTCGCCCGCTGCGCCGGTGATTAGTTGGGCGACCGAGGCCATGACACCGGTGACGCCGTCTTCCAACTCATCCGGCATTGAAACGGTAACCGCACCGCGTTCCGGCGTTTCGTCGCCGTAAAGATGCTTGAGGGCTTTGACCGTCATCAGATAGGCGCCGGCAACGGTCGGGCAGGAGTGTCCGGCCAGTTTTACGGCATCGAGATAACGGTATTCGAGCAAGCCGTCTTCGCAAGAGCCTAAGAAGGCGCTCAACGGGTCTTTCAACGTGATCGTCGGTGCTTGGTCGAAAAAGGCAGGGTACTTCATTGGGCGGTCCTCGGTGTCAATTTCCCTGCCTTTTAGCACTGCTGGGAGGGCGCTGCGATTACCCAAGTCAAGTTATAGGGTATACCCCTATAGCAATTTGATGATTCAATAGTTACAGTGGTAACTATATCTGGTGGGGGACACGTTGGTAGCATCGGTTATTGCCCGAAAAGTACCGTTTCATTACGGCTGGATCGTCGTTCTTGCGGGGACGTTGACGATCTTTTCGTGCCTGGGTCTCGGGCGTTTCGGGCTGGGCATGCTCTTACCGTCCATGGGGGCAGATCTCAACCTCAGCTATACCCAGATGGGGGCGATCAGCACGGCGAATTTTATCGGCTACCTAGCCGCTGTTGGGATGTCTCCTATCTTGATAAAACGGTTGGGCGAGAGCCGGACGATCGTTTTCGGCCTGTTTCTTGTCGCCGCTTCCATGGGGATTGTCAGCCAAGGGGGAAGCTACCTGTGGATTATGGTGTTTTATACCCTGACCGGGTTTGGCAGTGGTGCGGCCAATGTTCCGATGATGGTGCTGGTGCCGCACTGGTACGCCAAGACCTACCGGGGCCGTGCCGCCGGGTTCATGGTTATCGGCAGCGGGTTCGCCATCATCTTTTCCGGTTTGTTTATTCCGGCGGTCAATGAAGCGATTGGCCCGGAGGGCTGGCGGACCGGCTGGGCGACTCTGGGCGGCATTTCGGCGGTTGTTGCCTTGATCAACTGGGGCCTGTTGCGCGACCGTCCCGAAATGCTCGGCTTACCGCTTCTCGGGCAGGTCAAGGAAGATGAACGCACGGCGGCCAACGGTGCTCACCGGGGCGATGCCGCCATGAGCCCCAAAAGGGCGGTCATCCACTTAGGCCTGCTCTACATGATGTTCGGCGCGACCTACATCACCTACGGCACCTTTATCGTCACGTCGATGGTTGAGGAACGCGGATTTACCGAGGCGGCCGCCGGGCAGGTCTGGTCGTGGATCGGCCTGTTCAGTCTTCTCTCCGGCCCGTTGTTCGGCACTCTTTCCGACAAACTGGGTCGCCGGGCTGGTTTGCTGGTGGTGTTTAGCGTGCAGACCTGCGCCTATACCTTGATGGCATTACACCTCGATACGCCGTCGCTTTATTTGTCGATTGGACTCTATGGGATCGCCGTCTGGTCCATCCCGTCAATCATGGCGGCGGCTGTGGGGGACTATGTTGGGCCGGAAAAAGCGGCAACGGCATTTTCGACGATTACTTTTTTCTTCGCGATCGGGCAGACAGTTGGCCCGGCGACGGCTGGGGCGATGGCCGACACCATGGGAACCTTCGATTTCAGTTTCGCCGCCATCGCGGTTTCCGGCGTCGTTGCGATACTGGGGACCCTGGCCCTGCCGAAACGAAAACCGGCTTGACGGCAGATATCCCTCTATTTCAGCCAGCCTTTGTCTTTAAAGAATTTTTCCGCCGCCGAATGTAATGGCGCGGTCAGTCCTTCCGTCATGTGTTGCGGAGTGAGATCGGCAAGAGCCGGGTGGCTGGCCTTAAAGGTTTCAAAATTTGAAAATAACGATTCCAGCAAATCGGTAACCACTTGGTCGGGGATCGTTGCATCCGTCATTAAGGTTGCCTTGAGTCCCAATGCCGGGACGGGTGCGTCAACCCTTTGATAGGTGCCGGCCGGTATCGTCGTTTCGTGATAAAAGGGCGATTGGTCGGCCAAGGATTTCAGTTTGTCGCTCTCCAGGGGAAGAAGAATTGCGTTCCCCTTGGCAAAAAGTTCGCCAAGAAACCGAGACGGAATGCCGACGGTATAGAAGAACGCATCCAGCTCCCCATTTGAAAAGTTGGCGAAGGTATCGGCTTGCTGGTAGCTGAAGCTTTCGAAGTTTTCTTTATGATCCAATCCGTACACTTTGAGAATTGCCCGGGCGTTTCCCCGCTGGCCTGATGATATATTTCCAATATTGACGTTTTTATCTTTCAAGTCGGCGACCGTTCTGATGTTTTTCCCGGCCCGGGCGACGATGTGGACGACTTCGTCATGCAGGGAGAGGACGCTGCGAACGGATGTGACCGGCCGGTCTTGCCATTCCGCCTTACCATTCCATGCTTGCCAGTTGCGATCCGATTGAACGAAGCCGAAGTGAATAAGTTTTCGATTGAGTGCGTTGACGTTGAAGACCGAGCCCAAAGCTGTGCGGCCTTCGCAGTTGTATTTGTGATTTGGGCTCTCTTTGAGGAGCGCGCAAAGCGTTTTGGCGGCGCGATAGTAAATTCCCGTGATCGAGCCGCCGGATATAGAGACGTACTCTTGCGCCTTGGCTGGGAGTAGAGAGAAAGCGGTAAAGACGATAAATGCTGCCGTCATCAAGCCGGTTATTTTTTGCTTATCTTTCATTGCGCCCTACCCCAAAACGGCGTTCTCATGCCGCAAACAGTCTTTTCGCTTCTCGCTGTCGCGATCCAGGTTGTTGCGATAAACTCAATGCGACAGCTTATGGTTTTACACAGTGTACGCGTGACGGAGCCGGATGCCAAAAAGAACTCATATATTGAAAGTCGTGGCGGCGTTTTTGCCGATGCTTTTGACGCTCTTCCTTTGGGGCGGTCCCGTTGTCGCGCAAGAAAAAGCGGCGAGAACGGCCCCCTTCATTGTCGTGGTCAACAACGCGCCGCCATTTCGGATCATTGAGGCCTGGGGTGGCGAAGAGGGATACGGTGGCGCTTATATCGACATGATCAATGAGATTGGCCGCCGGACGGAATTGCCGTTGAAATTCGTCAATGTGCCGTTTATCCGGGCCTTGCATATGATGCAGGCGGGTAAAGCGGATATGATGTTGGGGCCGACCTGGAGCGTCGAGCGGTCCGACTACATGATTTATCTGAACGCCTCGTTTCCCGCCGAGCCGAAGGTTTTCTACTTGGCTCCAAATACCAAGGACATCACCCGCTATAGCGACTTGAAGGGATTGCGCATCGGCGTGCTGCCGTCGGCTCGGTATTTTGACCCTTTCAACGACGATAAGGGCCTCACTAAAGTTCCGGTTCGGCGCTACGAATTGGGCTTCAAGATGCTGGCGCGGAATCGCCTGGATGCGATGATCATCCCCGAACGTCAGGGGGAGTTTCTGCTGCGAAGCTTCGATTATAGCTTCCCTTCGGCCTCGTTTCGGGTTCCCGGACTTCCGTCCTTCATCACAATCTCTCAAAAATCGAAGCTTTTGGCCCATAAGGACAAAATCGAAAACACCATGGCCGAGCTGAATGCCGAAGGGTATTTCCAACGCCTGATGATGGTCTATTTGGACTAGGAGGAAATATGGACGCTGGGCTGCTTGGGAGATACGCTGGCGCTCTGGTCGTCTTACCCGGTACCGTTTTAGGCTTGGTCCCCTTCGCCCTGTCCCGTCTAACCGCGGATACGGCGTGGCAATCAAATCCGATAAGCCTAAACAATCCGCTTTTCTTGTTGGCCGTTGTCATCGGCATGATGGGTTTCCTTTTGGCGTCCTGGACAAATCGCTTGTTTCTGCTGGTCGGAAAAGGAACGCCGGCCCCCTGGTCGCCGCCAAAGAAATTTGTCGTCCATGGCCCGTACCGTTATGTCCGTAACCCAATGATGTTGGCGGTCTATCTGATGCTGGCGGCGGAAGCCCTGTTTTTCGGGAGCCCGGCGATTTGGATTTGGTTGGCGGTCTTTGTCATTGGCAATCTGATCTATATTCCGTTGAGTGAGGAAAAAGGGCTTCGGAAGCGCTTCGGCGAGGACTACGTCTTGTTTTGCCGAAACGTTCCTCGCTGGATTCCGAGGCTTCGGCCTTGGCGGCAACCCTAGCAATTAGTCTCCCGTATACTTCGGGTTCCGCCGTTCGACGAAGCTGGCGATTCCTTCGGCGCAGTCTTCTGATCCCTGAATGAGGGCGAATTGCTCCATGTCCAGGGCGGCGCTGGTGGCGTTTAGCGCATTGGCGTGGACGTTGATTTGCTTCTTGATCATCCGCACCCCGGTGGGCGGCAGGGTGGCGATATGCGCCGCCATTTCCTGGGCCTTCTCCAAAACCTGTCCATCAGGCGCGATTTCGTCGGCCAAGCCCCAGTTAACGGCGCGCTCCGCCTTCAATTGCTCGGCCATGACGATGATCCGTTTGGCCTTGGCCGGGCCGACCAGATTGGTGATCCGCGGCACCGCGCCCCAGCCCATGTTGAAGCCGCGCTCTACCTCCGGCACGTAGAGGGTCGCGCTTTCGCCGACGATGCGCAAATCGCAGGCGACGGCCAGCGCCACGCCGCCGCCGACGCACCAACCCTCGATGGCGCAGAGGGTCATCGGCTCCAAGTCTTCCCAGGCCTGGCACATTTTAGGGCCTGCCTGGAGGAGCTGTCGGCGCTCGGCCAATCCAGCCGAACGGGAGCGCTGGACGCCCTCGTCTTTCAAGTCCATGCCGAGGGAAAACCGGTCCGGCTGTCCGGTCAGGATAATCGTTGAAATTTCCGTATCGCCCTCGAAGCTACGGGCCGCTGAGGTCAGTTCGGTCATCAAATCAAGGGAGAATCCGTTGCTCTTGTTTCCCCGGTCGAAGCGGACGATGGCGGTGCGGCCTTGGCGTTCGATGGTGACGTACTTCATGGCTAGTCCTCCTGCAGCATGGCATGGCAAGCGTCGTAGGATTTGCATTGTTCGATGAGGTTGATCACCGGGCCGGGGCCGACGGCGTCGATCTGCACCGGGATGTACTGACCGTCCGCCGAGAGATAAATATGGAAACTGTATTTGCTCCACAACTCGGTGTGGCTCTCCTTGAATCCGGCGCGGGGGATGGGCTTCATGATCAACCGGTAGACGTCGTAGTCGGCCCGTCGGACGTGGCGGGTCAGCCGCTCGCCGACTTCTCCCTCGACGTCGAACCGCCGCCGTCCGTCGTAGACCGGCAGGGTGAAGGTCTTCGGTCCGCCGTTTTCCAAATGCTCTTTGGTCTTGCGGATCGCCTCGACCACGGCGGTGATCGGGTCGATGGTGCCGACCCGCCATTGGGGCTCCACCTTGTCGGCTTGGCGCGCATCGTCTTCCGGCTTCTCGCCCTTGGTCTTGATCAGCGGGCTTCCGGTGCCGGTTTCGGGATCGAAGGCGACGGTCACCGTGCGGTCGCGCCGCCGGTTGGTATAGGCGACTTTATAAAGGCTGGGGCGGTACTTGGAAGCCTCGTCGATGGCCCCTTCGGCGCGGGCCTGAATGCTCAGCTTGGTGACCCAGCGGATCAGGCCGCGGGTTTCCAACTCGAAGCGGTTGGTCTTTTGTCCTTGGGCGAAATCGTATGACAAAAGGAAGTCGCCCGCGTGCAAACCGCTGACCATGAATTCGAATCGCAAGTGATAGCTGTTGTCCTCGGCGCGCGGTGCTGTCACACTGAGGGCAATAAGAAGAAACGACAGGGTGGCGAGAAGGATTCTTTTTCTCATGTCACGAAGTATAGGGCCAGGGAACAGGCCGACCAAGCGTTAGGCGAGGCCGGCAGGATGATTTTGAAAAAGGCTGTTTTTTCAGTCATCTAATGGTGTTTTGTGCTTTTTTGCAACAGGTTTTACAAACCATATTACGGCTTGTAGATAAAGTTGCTTTACTGCACTGCACAAAATTGTTTAGATGGGCGCAATGAAATTGGCATTACCAATTCTGACTTCAAGACGGGGGCAGACCCACAATGAAAATTGCAATTCCTAAAGAACGCCAAAACGGCGAACAGCGGGTTGCGGCTTCGCCGGACACGGTCAAGAAGCTGATCGACCTGGGGTTCGACGTGACGGTGGAAAAAGGCGCGGGCCTCGGCTCCGCCATTTCCGACGACGACTTCAAGACGGCCGGGGCGAAGATCGCCACGGCGGCCAAGACGGCGCTTAAGGACGCCGATATGGTGTTAACCATCAACGGGCTCGACCCGGACGGCAAAGGGGCCCTCGGGCTCAAGAAAGGCGCGATCCTGATCGGTAGCCTTTCGGCGCTGACCGACAAAGAACGGGTCGATGCCTACGCCAAGGCGGAAATTACCTCTTTCGCCATGGAGCTTTTGCCGCGGATTACCCGGGCGCAGAGCATGGACATCCTGTCCTCCCAGGCCAACCTGTCGGGCTATAAGGCCGTGATCGACGGGGCCGCCGAATTCGGCAAGGCCTTCCCGATGATGATGACGGCGGCAGGCACCATTCCGCCGGCCAAAGTGTTCATCATGGGCGTCGGCGTGGCCGGTCTTCAGGCTATCGCAACGGCGAAACGTTTAGGCGCCGTGGTGACGGCGACCGACGTTCGCCCGGCGACCAAAGAACAGGTGGCCAGCCTCGGCGGCAAATTCCTCACCGTGGATGCGGAGATGGAAAAAGAAGCCGAGACCGAAGGCGGATACGCCAAGGAAATGCCGCCTGAGTACTACGAAAAGCAGAAGCAGGTGGTGGCCGAGCACATCAAGAAGCAGGACATCGTGATCACCACGGCGTTGATCCCGGGCCGTCCCGCTCCGGTGCTGGTGACCGAAGACATGGTCAAGACCATGCGCTTGGGGTCGGTCATCGTCGACTTGGCGGTCGCCCAGGGCGGCAACTGTCCGATTTCCGAAAAGGACAAAGTGGTCGAAAAGCACGGCGTGAAACTGGTCGGCTACACCAACATGCCGAGCCGTTTGGCCGCCGACGCCAGCCCGCTTTTCGCCAAAAACCTGTTGAACTTCATCACCCCGCTCGTCGACGCCGAGAGCAAATCGCTCAAGATCGACTGGGAAGATGAAATCATCACCGGCACGCTCGTGACCCGCGACGGCAAGGTGGTGCATCCGAGACTGACGGGGTAGGGGAGCGATATTATGGATACGACAAAATTTGCCGATACCGCTTCGGAACTGGCCAATAGCGCCGCACAACTCGCCAAGGATGCCGCCGACCTCGCCAACCAGGCGACCCAGTTGGTTGCGCCCAAGGCAACGGAAGCGGCGGCAGCCGCCGGTCACGGCGACCAGTTCCTGTTTTTGTTCACCGTGTTCGTGCTGGCCTGTTTCGTCGGCTTCTACGTGATCTGGAGCGTGACGCCTGCGTTGCACTCGCCGCTGATGGGCGTCACCAACGCCATTTCCTCGGTGATCATCGTCGGCGCGATCCTGGCGGCGGGGCCCGACGGCATGGGCTTTTCCCAGGTGATGGGCTTCATCGCGGTGACCTTGGCCTCGGTCAACATCTTCGGTGGCTTCCTGGTCACCCATCGGATGCTGGCCATGTTCAAGAAAAAAGAACCGAAGAAGCAGGAGGCCTAACCCATGGAAAGTTTCGCTGGATTATCCGGGTTCGCCTATCTGGTCGCCTCGGTTTGTTTCATCCTGGCCCTAAACGGCCTCAGCAACCCGGAGACTGCGCGGCGCGGAAACCTCTTCGGCATGGCCGGTATGGTCATCGCCGTGGTCACGACGCTGATAGCGCCGGGCGTGGTCAGCTACGGCATGATCATCGTCGGTCTGCTGATCGGCGGCGGCATCGGCACCATCGTGGCGCGCAAGATTCAAATGACCTCCTTGCCGCAACTGGTCGCCGCCTTCCACTCGCTGGTCGGTTTGGCGGCGGTCTTCGTCGCCGCGGCAGCGCTGTATTCGCCGGAAGCCTACGGCATCGGCACGGCGGGCAACTTGAGCCGCGCCAGCCTGATCGAAATGGGCCTGGGGACCGCCATCGGTGCGATCACCTTCTCCGGTTCGATCATCGCGTTCGCCAAGTTGCAGGGCATCATGAGCGGCGCGCCGATCACCTTTAAGGGTCAGCATATGCTGAACGCGGTGATGGGCCTCGCCATGCTGCTGTTGCTGCTGGGCTTTGCAGAGGGCGAGTCGCACACGGTCTTCTGGATCCTGGCGCTGCTGGCCTTTGTGCTGGGCTTCCTGATCATCATCCCCATCGGCGGGGCCGACATGCCGGTCGTGGTTTCCATGCTCAACTCCTACTCGGGCTGGGCGGCCTGCGGCATCGGCTTTACCCTTGGCAACCCGGCGTTGATCATCACCGGGGCGCTGGTCGGCTCTTCGGGTGCGATCCTGTCCTACATCATGTGTAAGGGCATGAACCGCTCGATCTTCAACGTGCTGTTGGGGGGCTTCGGCACCGACAGTAGCGCGGCGGCTGCCGGCGGCGCGGGCCCGCAGGGTTCGGTCAAGCAAGGCTCCGCAGCCGATGCGGCCTTTATCATGAGCAATGCGTCCAAGGTCATCATCGTGCCGGGCTACGGCATGGCGGTCGCCCAGGCGCAGCATGCGCTGCGGGAAATGTCCGACATGCTCAAGGCCGAAGGGGTCGAGGTCAAATACGCCATCCACCCGGTGGCGGGCCGGATGCCGGGGCACATGAACGTGTTGTTGGCTGAAGCCAATGTGCCTTACGACGAGGTGTTCGAGTTGGAGGAAATCAACCACGAATTCTCCACCGCCGACGTGGCCTTCGTCATCGGCGCCAACGACGTGACCAACCCGGCGGCTAAGACCGACCCGTCGAGCGCCATCTACGGCATGCCGATCCTCGATGTCGAGAAGGCGGGAACGACCCTGTTCATCAAGCGCTCCATGGCCTCCGGCTACGCGGGCGTGGACAACGAGCTGTTCTTCCGCGACAAGACCATGATGCTGTTCGGCGACGCCAA
>Ga0070727_10000205_pt1 | contig 87575 bp, 72 predicted proteins | sample tdAd472_FD_66722 | JGI IMG/M metagenome (GOLD analysis project Ga0070727, IMG submission 66722) | Marine sediment microbial communities from the Atlantic coast under amendment with organic carbon and nitrate - tdAd47.2 | ecosystem: Environmental > Aquatic > Marine > Coastal > Sediment | place... | reverse complement strand
GGGCCGAATGGAGACGTGAGCCCCGGAGCGTCTTCGAAGATCAGAATCGACTCCCCAGCGGTCCGCATGCTTCTTCTTCCCCCCGTGGCGCACGGCTCCGCCGTGCCGCCTTCGAGCTCCGCTCAAAGGTTCCTCTCCTCTTCTACCCACGGAGGCCAACCCCGGTGACTGTCCCATCAAGGCCAGTTCCACCACAGCAACAACCCAGCGCGTGTGGACTGTCACCAGGACGACTCCGCCCCACCAACCACCGCACCGCGTTCTCTTCCGGACGGCCGAGCGGCCATCAGCGGACAGCGCAAGAGCCCGCCCCCAAGCACCTCAATATCAACAACTTCCACCGCTCTTCTTCCAGGATCAACGGTCAGCGGATCAACCGATCAACGGTCTCCCTCTGCCAACCTGACCCGGCACTGAAAACAAACCACTTACGCCAGAAACCGCGTCAGGCCCGCGACATCCCGACGACGTTTTCAACAACTTACGCCGCCTGGAACCCTGAAATATGTCAGTACCATGACAAAAATCTGACATCTTCCTGCCACTTCCGTTCCCAGCTAAACTAGAGGAGAAATGTCTGAGCAGGAAGAGCCCGAAGTTCGCGTGAACGACAAGCGCCGTTTCTCCGAGGAGGGCGAAGCCAAACCCGACGCGCCCGAGACCAACCCAGCCGCGGAGGCTCCCCCGGCTGCGGAACCAGCCGACCCAACTCCTTCGGAACCCCCCTCGGACACCCCGCAAATGGAGCTGCCCCCGGCCTCCTTCCAGTTCCTCGTCATGTCCATCGCCATGCAGGCCGAGATGGAACTCACCAACTCCGAGAAACCCAATCTCTCCGTCGCCAAGCACGCCGTCGACACCCTCGCCATCTTGCTGGAGAAGACCGAAGGCAACCTCTCCCTTGAGGAAAAGCGCATGCTTGAGAACACCGTCACCGAACTGCGCTTCCGCTACGTCCAGCGCGTCCAAGAGCCGGCCCAGTCCTAGGATGGCCAGCGACCTCCGCATCACCGTACTCGGTTCAGGCACCTCCGTCGGCATCCCCACAGTGCGGTGCCGTTGCGCCGTCTGTACCTCCTCTGACCCCCGCGACAAGCGTCTTCGCCCCTCCGTGCTGGTCACCTTCGACGAGGGCGACGAGACGCGCAACGTCCTCATCGACACCACCCCGGACTTCCGCCAACAGGCCCTCTCCGCCGGCTTCGAGCGCCTCGACGCCGTCCTCTATACCCACGAGCACGCCGACCACATCATGGGGCTCGACGACATTCGGCCTTTCAACTACGGGCGCGACGACCGCATCCCCGCCTACGCCGACAAACGCACTCTGGAAAACCTCCTCCGAGCCTTCCCCTACGCCTTCAAGGAGATCGATACGCACCCCGGCGGCGTCCCGCGCCTCGATCCCCGCCAGATCACAGGCGACACCATTCCCCTGCACGGCTTGGACTTTCAGCCCGTCCCGGTTCACCACGGCCGCCGCATGATCAACGCCTTCCGCTTCGGCCGGGCCGCCTACGTCACCGACAACAGCGACATTCCCCCCGAAAGCGTCCCGCAGTTGGAAGACCTCGACGTCCTCTTTCTCGACGCCCTGCGCAGGGACCCCCATCCCTCCCATTCCTCCCTGCCCCAAGCGCTTGAATGGGTGGAACGACTGCGGCCCAAACGCGCCTTCCTGACCCATATTTGTCACGATATCGGCCACGCCTCCACCGAGGCCGATCTTCCCGACAACGTCTATCTCGCCTACGACGGACTCGTCATCGAGACCCATGCCTGAGCGTTCCTTTGAGACTTGGCTGAGCCTCGAAGCCGTCCCCTCGGACTTCGGGCCGTCCGCCGTCGCCATCGGCAATTTCGACGGCGTCCACCTCGGCCACCAAGCAATCCTCAGCAAGACTCTGGACGAATCCCGCCGCTCGGGATGGAAGTCCGTCGCAGTCCTGTTCGATCCGCATCCGCTGCAAGTCGTAGCGCCGGAGCGGGCTCCCAAATTGCTCTCGACGCCTGCCGAGCGCATCGAACGTATCCGCGCTCTCGGCCTCGATGCGGCCGTCGTCCTGCGCTTTACGCCGGAGTTGATGCAGCTCTCGCCCGAGCAGTTCGTGCAGCAAGTGCTGGTCGATCGTCTCGGCGTCCGCCACATCGTCGTCGGTCGCAACTTCCGCTTCGGCCACCGCCACGCGGGCGATATTGATACCCTGGAGAATCTAGGTCGAGCCCTCGGGTTCAACCTAGAAGCCGTCGACGGAGTCTGTGCCCACAGCCGAGTCGTCAGCAGCAGCGCCGTACGTCTGGCCGCGGAGGCGGGAGCCGTCGGTGAGGCTCGACGACTCTTGGGGCGCGCCTTCAGTATTCGCGGTCAGGTCGTGAAGGGTCGCGGCATCGGATCGAAGCAAACTGTTCCGACGTTGAACCTTTCGCCGGACGCCGAAATTGAACCGGCTTCGGGAGTCTACGTCACGCGAACTCGGGATGCTTCCGACGGTCGCTGTTGGCGTTCGGTGACGAACGTGGGCGTTCGACCGACATTCGGCGGCGGCGAGACGACGATCGAGACTTACCTGCTGGATCCGCTCGTCGGCGTCAGTCCGGAGCGTATCGAAGTAGCCTTTTATAGTCGATTACGACCAGAGATGAAGTTTGAAACGGCCGAGGCCCTGAAGCGACAGATACTCGCAGACGCCGCTCGCGCCGACCGATTTTTCGCAAGGCTCACGCGAGTCGAGCGACAACCATAAGGGAACACAGAACGACATGAGCACCAAAATTTCCGCCGGCAAAATCAAGCACATGAATGCGCTCGCCGACGACCGCGGCGTGATCGCCGCCGCCGCCATGGACCAGCGCGGATCGCTCCAGAAAGCGATTGCCGCCGGCAAAGGCATCGACAAGGGCGACGTCACCGACGAGATGATGACCGAGTTCAAGACGGCCGTCTCGCGGGTCCTCACTCCGCACGCCAGCGCCATTCTGCTGGATCCGCTGTGGGGCCTGCCGGGCGCCGAGGCTCGCTCCTCCAACGCCGGTCTCCTGCTCTCCTATGAAGAAAGCGGCTACGACAACACGCAGCCCGGCCGTCTGGGCGATCTGCTGCCGCACCTCTCGGCCCGCCGCATTGTCGACATGGGCGCCAACGCCGTCAAGATCCTCATCTACTACACCCCGTTTGAGAAAGAGGACATCAACGACCAGAAGCACGCCTTCATCGAACGCATCGGCGACGAGTGCAACTCAAACGACATTCCTTTCTTCCTCGAGTTCGTCGGCTACGACGAGAACGGGAACGGCGAGCAGACTCTCGACTTCGCCAAGCGCAAGCCGGAAGTCGTCATCGGCTCCATGAAGGAGTTCTCGAAGCCGAAGTACAACGTCGACATGCTGAAGGTTGAGATCCCGATCAACGTCAAGTTCGCCGAAGGCTCCAAGGCCTTCCAGGGCGAGAAGGCCTACTCCAAGGAAGAGGCTCTGGACCACTACCGCACCGCCGCTGAAGTCGCCACCAAGCCCTTCATCTACCTGAGCGCGGGCGTCGACAACGACGTCTTCACCGAGTCGCTCGACTGGGCCGGAGAAGCGGGCGTCCAATACGCCGGCGTCCTGTGTGGCCGCGCAACCTGGAAGAACGGCATCCCCGTCTATTGCGAGAAGGGCGTCGCCGCCCTGGAAGACTGGCTGTCGGGCGAAGGCGTTAAGAACATCTCCGCCGTCAACGCCGCCCTCAAGAGCGCCAGCTCTTGGTACGGCTTCTACGGCGCCGACTCGGCCGACGCTCTCGCAGGTTAACCGGGAACCGCGCCGCTTCGGCGGCGCGGTCGCCCTCCTGTCATTCTCCGAACGCCCAAATCGCCTCCTCTGTCCTGAGATAGACGACTCCGCTCGACAGTGCCGGAGTCGCGAACACTCCCTCCCCCAACTCGTTTACCGCCTCGACCGTCCACTCCCGCCCCGCCTCCACGACGGTCACGTTCCCCTCTTCGCTCGCGAACCAGATTCGACCGTCCGCCGCCACCGGCGACGCCGAGTATCCGCCCAACGCTCCCCGTAGTCGCGCGACGCCCAACTCCTCGCCCGTCGCCGCATCCCAGGTCGTCACAATGCCGCCGCTCTTCACCCCGTAGAGCACGCCGTCATAGACCAGCAGAGACGGAATCACGTAGTTGAAGTTTCCGTCGCGCCGCCAAACTTCCTTCGCCCCATCAGGAGTCAGACGCAGAGCCGACAGGCCCGCGGGCCCCAGCGTGCCTTGGCGAAAAGTCTCCCAGTCCTCCGGGTCGAGCACTCCGTCGCGATTGCCTGCGAGCTTCGCGTAATGATTCGGGATCACCCCCTCCCCGTACTCGTCCCGCGTCAGCCGCCCGTCGCCGTTCTTGTCCTTCTTGGCCAGCACCGAAGCGAAGTCCCCGATCCGATCGCCCGAGTTCCCGTAGCCGAACACGTACACGATGTCGCCGGCCGCTACCGGACTACCGACGATCGTCTGTGCCAGACCGCCCAACGTGCCGACTCTCTCTCCCGTCGCTGCGTCGTGTAGACCAAGCAGACTCCGCCCAGTAGTCACGACGCGCCCGTCGTGCAAGAAAGGCGTCGCCCAGCCGTCCCCCTCGGACCGCGCCTGCTTCCAACCCATCTCGCCCGTCGTCTGGTCGAACGCCGCGAGAAACGAACCCTCCCATTGATCCACCACGACGACCACGTCGCCCTCGGCCAAGACCGGCGACGCGCTCAACCCCATCAGGTTCACGAACGGCCCGAGCGGGCTTTCCCACAGCAACTCCCCGTCGCTCGAGTACGCGATCAGTCCAAAATCCTTGAAGAACGCAAACACGCTCTCGCCGTCCGTGACAGGCGTGATCGCCGCCTCGTGGTTCAACTTGTTGGCGATCTCCTCCCGCGGCTGAGCGACGGTTCGCTCCCAGACGAGCTCGCCCGTCGCCCGGTCCAGGCACTGCACGTAGAGCCGCCCCTCTTCCGCCGCCGTCACAAAGACATGCGTCTTGGTGAGTATCGGCGACGACTTCCCCGACCGCACGGGCGTCCGCCACAGGACGTTCTCCTCCGGCCCGAACCGCACCGGATATCCGCCGTCGCTCGCGATCCCCGTCCCGCCCGGCCCCCGGAAGCGCGTCCACTCCTGCGCCGACGCGGCGCTCCCCGCCAGACACAACGATATGATCAGGAATCCGGCGCGCAGCACGTGCCGATCCTGCCAGCCGCTGCGGTCGCTGTCAACAACCCCGGCGAGCCGCTCGGCTCACGCTACAATCAAATCAAGCTCGCACGGGCGCGATTCTGCTCCACGCGGAATCGCGCCCGTCGTCTATTTAAGACTCTCGTGTCCGTATTTGAGTACCCAGCGCCGTCCGACCCGACGGAACAGACGCTCTTTCGAGTCGCCTCCAGCCCCATCCACGGTTGGGGCTTGTTCGCGCGCGCCGTCATCCCCGCCGATACCTTTATTGGCGTGTACTGGGGACCGGTCGTCGAGCGCGACGGCGAGCACGTGCTGTGGGTGGAAGGAGACGGCGGCGAATGGCGCGGCGTCCTTGGCGTCAACCAACTCCGCTACCTCAACCACAGCCAAAGACCCAACGCCGAATTCGACCAAGACTCGCTCTACTCTCTGCGCACCATCCACCCCGGCGAAGAGATCACCATCGACTACGGCGACGACTGGACCACGGTCGACTAGCGCGGAGTTTGCCCCTTATAGCCCAATAGGACCAGAAGATTCCCAGGCGAGACTGGGACTTTTGGGGGATTTACTGCCCGATTCCAAGCCGCCTACTCTGGAGCGGACGGAATTACCATGCAGTACCTACCTTCTCGCGTTCGCCGTGCGGCGACGACCTTGGCTCTAGCTCTGATCGGGATCTGCGGGAGTTCTATCGCTCCCGCTCAGTTGGTGGTGACGCCCGGCCAATCACCAGAGATACGGGGGCTAACAGAGGCCCCGCCGACGTCGCGCCAAGTGCCCGGTCGCTACGTCATCGAATTTGTTGCAGGCACGCCGGCGGCTGAACGCGCCGCCGCGGCTCGCGGTATCGGCGCGCACATCGTCCACAACTACGCCTTCTCCCCGGCGATCGTGGTGACCGTTCCCAACGCCCAGGCGCTGGAAGGGCTTCGCCGGAGCCGGTCCGTGTGGCGCATCGCCGACGACGAATATGCCGAGATCGCCGCCAAGCCGCCCGCTGTTCCGCGCAACCCGAACAACCTCATCGCGTCTGTGGCGGGCTCCGACGTCTCTCTGTCTTGGAATGACCGCGCGAACAATGAGACCTCTTACAAGGTCCTCCGCTGCAGCGGCGCCGGTTGCAACAACTTCGCCGATCACGTGACAGGCTTGCCCGCCAATACCGAGAGCTACGTCGACCTCGCCGTTTCCGACGGGACCTATCGCTACCAAGTAGTAGCCTCGAACGCCAATGGCGACTCCAAGTCGTCCAACGCTGTGGAGGTCACCGTTTCGGACGGCGACCCGCCGCCGCCCCCTCCTCCTCCGCCCACTCCCGACCCGGACCCGGCCGTTCGCGGCCCTCGGCAGATTCTTAGCTACGCCGTACAACGCGTTGGGCGGCCTGTAGCGGGCTCGACTGGATTCGGCATCGGCGTCGCGGTCGTCGATACCGGAATTGACTTCCTCCATGCGGACCTGGCTCCGGCTCCCGACGCCCCCGGCACGGTGGACCCGGTAGCGGGTACCGCCACAGGGACCTCGTTCAACGCCCTCGCGCCGGGGACAAGTTGCCAAGACACGTTCAGCCACGGCACTCACTTGGCGGGTCTCATCGGCGCAGTCGACAACAACATCGGAATCGTAGGCGTCGCGCCGGAAGCGACGATGTACTGCGTCAAAGTCGGTGCGACTGACGAGGGTCTCATCGCTCTCTCGGACCTACAAGCCGGACTTGAGTGGGTTCTGGCCAGCCACGATCGTGTTGAGCCCAATATCAAGGTGGTGAATCTGAGCGTGGCCGTCGGTCCGCCCGTCGGCGACCCCGACCCCTCCCGCGCGATGATCGATTCCCTGATCCAGCAGCTCTACGCCGAGGGCGTGGTGACCGTCGTATCCGCCGGCAACAATCCGTCCATGGACGTCAGCCAGGTCTTTCCGGCAAACGTGCAGAACGTCGTGTCTGTCGGCGGAACCACGGCCACTCTGGGCATCAACACCTGCTCGCTCGCTCCCGGCTGGGTGCTTGCAGACACGCCTTACGGGGGCGCCGGCAAAGGAACGACCGACGGCTCCGGCGTCACCATCTCCGCTCCGGGAGAGGAGCGCGCGGACGCCCTTCCGGGCTCCTTCGGTTGCACCTTCCTCTACTACGGGGTCCTGTCCACGAGCCTCACCGGCACGGGCGGCGACCCGGGTCTCAGCGACCTCGTGACGCGCAAACTCCCGGCGCCGCTCGGCCCGTCCGAAGCTCGCGGTACGAGCTTCTCCGCCGCACTGGTGAGCGGCGTGATGGCTCGCATCTATCAGGCCGAGCTCGAAGCGGGATCGCTGAGTGGAACCAACTCGGATGTAACCGGGGTCACGGCGACCCTCGTCAATACCGCCGACCGCGTCAACGAGGCGCCGCTCGATCACCCTTGGGCAGGCATCGGCGGAGTTACCTATGACTTCGACGGCGTGCGCGAAGGGATTGCTCAGGCTCCCATGCCCGCGGTTCCCTAGCCGTTACTCGCTCGTCCAGATGATGGACCGAGGCGTTGAACCCGGCACACAGTTGTACTGGTCGAAATCGGTGTAGCCGACTTCGCGTAAGAACGGCTCATCGAGCAACGACTTCCCGTTCGATTGGTCGGGGTGCATCAGGACCTCGTACGTCGCGTCCGCCAAGATCTCGGGCTTTCGCCAGTCGGACCTCTCGCCCATTGCGAAGTTGATGCTGGCGGAGGTCTCAATCGTCGTGACGGGCCAGAGGGCCGTCGAACAGATGCCTTCCTCGCGGAACTCCTCGGCGATGCCGAGCGCCTGCATCGTCATGCCGAGCTTGCTGATGGAATAGGCGATTCGGCCGGGAATCATCTTGGTGTTGAGCGGCGGCGCCATGTTCACTACGTGCCCGGAGCGCTGCTTCTTCATCTGCTCGAGGAAGGCCAGCGTGACGGCGTAGCAGCCGCGCGAGTTGACCTCATGCACGAGGTCGTAGCGCTTCATCGGAACCTCGTCCATGCGCTTCCACCACAGCGCCCCGGCGTTATTGATCACGGCGTCCACGCGGCCGAACTTCTCGAGCGTCGCCTCGGCCGCGCGCTCGATGTTTTCGAGATCGCGCACGTTGCACTGCACGGCCAGCACCTCTCCGCCGTGAGCGCGCAGTTCCTCCGCGGCGGTATAGATCGTGCCGGGAAGCTTGGGATGCGGCTCGACGGTCTTGGCCGCGATGACGATGTCCCAACCCTCCCGCGCCAACTTGTGTGCACAGGCGAGCCCGATCCCTCGCGAACCACCGGTGATGAATGCGACTTTGCTCATGGTCCGCGCATTGTAGCGGGTTGAGCGTGGCGCGCTAGTCGTTGCTGCCGAAGAAGTCGGTCAGCGCACCCAGCCCCTGAGCCTCGCCGCCGCCGGACTTCGCGCCGAGTCCGCCGCCGAGCTGCCTGCGCAGTTTCGCCAACGTCATGGTTTGCACGATGGCTCGGCCCGGTCCGGTGAGCGTCGCCAAGAAGAGACCCTCGCCGCCGAAGATGCCGGTGGCGATGCCGCCCGCGAACTGCACTTCGTAGCTCACCGATTCGTCGAACGCCACGATGCAGCCGGTATCGATCTGCATCACCTCGCCCGGTCCCAGTTCAAACTCCACGAAGTCGCCGCCGCCATGGATGAACGCGGTCCCCGGCCCGGTCAGCTTCTGGAGGATGAAGCCTTCGCCGCCGAACAGCCCGGCGCCGATCTTCTTGGTAAAGGCGATGTCGAGCGTGACACTGGCTTCCGCCATGATGAAACCGTCGCGCTGCACCAGCACCGACTGTCCGGCGTCCAACTCAAACGCCTGGATGCGTCCAGGGAAATCGCCGGCGAAGCCGACCTCGCCGGTGCCGCTGCTTGAGGTGAAGTGCGTCAGGAACAACGACTCTCCCGTAAGTTTCCTCTTCAACGCGCCGAACAGTTTGTCACCGATGCCCTTGCCGGTCATCTTGGTTTCCCATTGCACGTTGGGCGACTTGTAGACCATCTTGCCGGCTTCGGCGATCAGCTCCTGACCGGGCTCCAGGTGGACCCGCACACACTCCAAGTTGTCGCCCTCGACGTCGTACTTGAGCGGGATCGTCGAGACCGGAGCAGGAGTCGAAACGGCGGGGGCGGGGGCGCCGCCGAGCTGTGTGCCACAGCTGCTGCAAAATGCCGTGCCGTCGGCGAGTTGGGTTCCACAGTTAGTACAGAATGCCATTGCCAGGCCAGAATATCACGGGTCTTCGAGCCGACGTCATACCACCAAATTTTCACCTCGCCTTAACCCGTTCTTGACCGAGCGGTTCCTACTCTGAGGATCTGGGTTACAGGAGGCGCGGGTGAAAAAGATCGCATTGATTGAAGACGACCCCGATCTCTTCGAACTTCTCCAACACAACCTTAGTCGGCAGAGCTACGAGTTCACGGGCCGCCAAACCGGCGACTCGGCGCTGGACTTTCTGCACCGCGAGCGCCCCGACCTCCTCTTGCTCGACGTGCTGCTCCCCGGCCAAGATGGAATCGACATCTGCCGGCAGATCAAGGCCGACTCCGAACTCCGCACCCTGCCGGTGATCTTCCTCAGCGCGTTAGACAGCGAGACGGATCGAGTGCTTGGACTTGAGATCGGCGCCGAGGACTACATCGTCAAGCCGTTCTCCATCCGCGAGTTGCTTGCGCGCGTGAAGGCGCGACTGCGACCACAGCCCGCGACCCCGAATGCGGAGCGCTTGCAGTGCGGACCGCTGGAACTCGACAGCGCGCGGCACTCGGTCCACCTCCGCGGAAACCCGGTTTCGCTCACGGCGACCGAGTTCCGACTGCTAGAGCATTTCATGCGGCACCCAGGGCGGGTCTTCAACAGAAGTCGGCTGCTGGACGCCGTCTGGACCCATCGCAACGACGTGTTGAAGCGCACGGTTGACGCCTACGTCGTGCGTCTACGGAACAAACTCGAGGACGATCCGTCTAAGCCTCGCTGGATCGAATCCATGCGCGGCGTCGGATACCGTTTTCGTCCCGAAGGGAACTAGCCTTTCCGACTTCTTCGAGGAAGGAAAGCGTTTAACCGAATCTTCACCAGCCGGCGCCCGAACCGTAACGGGCGTCGAACTACGTTGGAGGTGATTAGTCCGAACCCACCGCGTACCACCCGCCTTCTCCGCTCATTGGCGGCCGCGGTCTTGAGCTTCAGGTGACATTGATGAAACGCATTGCAACTCGACTGACGTGTTCCCTGGTTGCTCTGGCAGCTTTGGCGACTCCCTCTTTCGGGCAGACCGGCGTAGCGGTCGTCAACGCCGCCGGTTTCCAAGCGAACTTCCCGGTGTCGCCGGGCTCGCTGGCTTCCGCTTTTCCCACGGGCGGGACTTTCACCGGGGCTGTGCAGGCGGGCGCCGTCGAGACGCCGTTGCCGAGGACTCTGGGCGGTGCGCAGTTGCTGGTGGACGGCGCTGCCGCTCCGCTCATTTTCGTCTTCGAAGGACAGATCAATTTCCAGGTTTCCTCCGACCTCGCGCCCGGGCGCCACAAGGTCAGCGTGACCGTCGGCGGTTCGGAGGTCGCGGGCGGATCGCTGGACGTGATTGACGCCGCACCCGGCGTCTTCAGTCTCAACCCGGCCGACGTGCTCATGCCCGGCGCCGTGCTGAACCAAGACAGCTCGGTCAACGGTCCGCACAACCCAGCCGCACGAGGCAGCGTCGTCATTGTCTTCGGCACCGGCCAAGGCCCGCTGGACGGCACGGTCGCCGACGGTTCTCCGGCTCCGTCCGAAACGCTAATCGTCGCGACGACCCCAACGAAGGCATTCGTCGCAGCGCAGGAGCAGACCGTGATCTTTTCCGGTCTCGCGCCGAACTTTGTCGGTCTCTGGCAGACCAACGTCGATCTCGACGATTCGGTGTCCGGCGCCGTCCCGCTGTTCCTCCAACTAGGAGACCGCGGCTTGACCTCGAACGGCGTCACGATCTGGGTCGCGCAGTAGCGACTCGCCCGCCCGTCCGGTTTTGACATCCAGCCGAGAGTTCGAGTCCAAGCTATGTTCACCAAGAAGATCCAACGAAGACTGTGCGTAGTTGCACTGGTCGCTGCGGCCGTCGCCCTGGCTGCATCCCCCGTCCCGGCGCAGGACGCCGACGTGACCAATCACGGCGCCTTGGTCGGCTTCGCCTACGACGCGGCGACAGGCAGCCCGCTGCCGCAGGTTGCAGTCGAGATCGCGGGTCCCGCAACCTTCACCGCCAAGACCGACACCGACGGCGGCTTCATGCTCGACGTGCCGCCCGGAACGTATACGCTGACCTATAACTCCGCGAATCACCTGCCGCAGAAGGTCGAAGGCGTCATTGTGGCGGCCGGCGAGGTGATCGACGGCTCCGCGGTGCTTTCTTCGGAGACTGCCGCCGTGCAGGTCGACGTCACGGCGTCGATCGTCGCCGAGAAGGCCAACGCCGAGATGATGCTGGTCGAGCGAAAGCTGGCGGAGACCGTATCGGATTCGATCTCGGGCGAGGAGATCAGCAACGGCACGGCATCGGACGCCGCCGGGGCCCTCGAGAAGGTCACCGGCGTCACGGTGGTGAACGACCAGTACGTCTATGTGCGCGGCCTGGGCGAGCGCTACTCCGCCACCACGCTGAACAACTCGATGCTTGCGACGACCGAGCCCGAGCGCCGCGTCGTCCCGCTCGACTTGTTTCCGGCCAACCTGATCGACAACATCAAGGTCCTGAAGACCTACTCGCCCGATTTGCCCGGAGAGTTCTCGGCCGGGCTGGTGCAGATCGAAACGACGGAATTTCCGACCAAGCCGACGATGAGCGTCAGCTACTCCGTCGGATTCAATACGCAAACACAGGGCAACGGACGCTTCCTGGATTACCCCGGCGGCGACCGCGATTTCTGGGGCTTCGGCGACGACTCGAGGGAATTGCCCGGCTCCATACCGTCCGACACGCGCGTCGATCGCTTCAACTTCGACCGCGACGAACTCCAAGACTTCGGCCGCTCTTTCTCCAACAATTGGGAGAGTCGACGGCGCGACGTCAACCGTCCGTCGCAATCGTTCAACATCGTCGCCGGAGACACCTACGGCAAGCTCGGCGTCGTCGGCGCTTTCACGTTCTCCAACAAGCTGCAGTCGTTGCTCGATCAGGACCGCATCTTCTATCAGCCGAATCCCGCCGTCGCCGCGGGCGATCCGAACGGCGGACCGCGGGCGGAGAACATCTTCAAGTACGACGAGTCGACGATGTCGGCGCGCATGGGAGCGATCGCGAACTTGTCCTATCGCTTCAACGAAAGCCACAAGCTATCCTGGCGCAACTTCCTCTCCCGCGACACCGACAACGAGACTCGCTTCTACAGCGGCTTCCACCAGGACTTCGGCAGCGACATTGAGAACCAAAGGCTGCGATTCATCGAGCGCCAGATCCTCTCAACGCAGGTCGAAGGCGACCACCTGTTCAGTGGCCTCGGGAACGCGATCTTCAACTGGCAGTACGCCTACTCGAAGGCGGACCGCGACGAGCCGGACCTACGCGAGAACCTCTACCTCTACAACGACGTGCGTAACGTCTACGAATACTTTGACGACTCGCAAAGTTCGTTCCGGATGTTCAACAACCTGGACGAGACGATTCGCAACCCACAGGCGTCAATGATGATTCCGTTCTTCAAGGGGGGAGTGATCGGCTCATTCAAGTTCGGCGCCAACGCCGCCTTCCGCCGGCGCGACTTCAACTCCCGCCGCTTCCGCCTGGCGCTCCGCGGATCGTCGCGCAACTTCGATACGACGCTGCCTCCGAACGAGCTTTTCGCCGAGGAGAACATTCGCCCACGAGGGTTTGAGATTACCGAGACGACGCGCATCACGGATTCGTATCTGGGCGACCGCGACGTCTTCGGCTATTTCGGCATGGTCGACCTCAACTTCAGCCAGAAGCTGCGCGTCATCGCCGGACTGCGCATTGAGGACGCGCGCCAGGACGTGACGACCTTCGACCAGTTCAACCCGATGCAGGGCCGTCAGCCGTCGCCGTTCGACAAGGTGAGCATCTTGCCCGCGGTCAACGTGACCTACTTCCTGACGCCCAAACAGAATCTGCGGTTCGGGGTCAGCCAGACGGTCTCTCGTCCGGACTTCCGCGAACTGGCGCTGTTTGACTTCCTCGATATCGTCGGAGGCCGTCAAACGGTCGGCAACCCGAACTTGGTGCAGACCGACATCCGCAACTTCGACGTGCGCTGGGAGTATTTTCCGGGCAGCAACCAGTTGATGGCGGCGAGCTTCTTCTACAAGCAGTTCGACAACCCGATCGAGCAGGTAATCCGCGCGACGGTCGGTCTGTTGACGAGCTTTGACAATGCGGACGGCGCCGACAACTACGGCTTTGAGCTGGAGTTCCGTCGCGGACTGGATTTCATTTCGCCGAAGGCGCGCCAGTTCGCTCTGACGACCAACTTCACGTTCGTCGATTCGAACATCGATCTGCGCAACGTCGATTCGACCGTGATCACCACGCTGGAGCGTCCGATGCAAGGCCAATCGCGTTACGTCTCGAACGCCATTCTCGAATGGGCGCGGCCGCAGTGGCGCTCGACGACGCGCTTCTACGCCAACTACTTCTCTCGGCGCATAACCGACGTCGGGTCGTTCGGGTTGCCGGACGTCTATCAAGAGTCGGTGACCACCCTGGACCTCGTCTATGAAATGAACCTGATGAAGGAACAGGGCAAGTGGAAGATGCGGTTCTCGGCCGAGAACCTGAACGACCCGCAGTGGGATTGGACGCAGGGCGGACTGATCTTTCAGCGCTACATGCGCGGCCGGACTTTCTCGATCGGAACGAGCTACCAGATCTTTTGAGGAGAACTCTCATGCCAAGCAGTTGGATGCAGAAACTACTGACACTGGCGCTGTGCCAGCTCGGCGCCGTCGGCGTCTTCGCGGTCGACCTCGGCCCTGCCAAGGAGCTTGGCGACGTTCTGATTCAGAACACGCCGGCGACCCACTTCATCTGGACCGACAAGCTTTGGTACCAGAGCGGCGAGACGCAGACTCTGCGCTGGACCTTCGACTCGAACGGGGATCCGTATCCCTACACGCTGTTCGTCTACCGAGAGAACATCCGCACGGGCGAACGCGTGTACGTCTCAAACGGCTCGATGACGGCGGATGCGCGGGACGTGGCGGGCAACGCCGCCGGAGCCTTCCTCCCGATGGTCTGGCCCGCCGTGCGCGCCGCGGAAGTGATCCAGACGCAAGTTCCCAGCGGCGTCGGCAACTACCACTACGTGGCCGAGCTGCGCGACGTGACGGGCGCGCGCATCGTCAAGCGCGCCTGGGCGAAGTTCAACGTCGTGGCCGGCCAGGTCACGCTGGGGGGCAGCGGAGAAGACACAGATATCTCCTCCAATACGACCTGGACGGCGGACACGCTCTACCGCATCAACCACCAGGTGTTCGTGAACGACGGCGCGACGCTGACGATTGAGCCGGGCACGCTGATCGTGGCCGCTGGTCAGAACGCGGTGTTGGTTGTTGAACGCGGCGGCAAGATCATGGCGGCCGGTACGCGCTCCCTGCCGATCGTGATGACCTGCGACGACAACGTGGGCGACCGCGTCTCCGGTTGCTGGGCGGGCTTGGTGGTTCTCGGCAACGCACCGCACAACGCACAGGGCACGCAGCTAGCCGAGGGCGTGATCCCGGCGACGCGGCCCGAGTACGGCGGCGACGATCCGGATGATTCGAGCGGCGTGCTGCGCTACGTCCGCGTCGAGTTCGCGGGCGTCGATTTCTCGAACGAGATTCAACCGAACGCCTTTGGTTTCCATGGCGTCGGGTCCGGCACGTCGATCTGCTACATCCAAGCGCATGAGGGCGAAGACGACGGCATCGAGTTCTTCGGCGGAACGGCGAACATGAGCCACTTCGTTTCCGAGGGCTCCAAAGACGACTCGGTCGATTCGACGTTCGGCTGGAGCGGCATCGCGCAGTTCGGCTTCGTGATTCAGGATTCGATCGAAGCTGACTCGGGCTACGAAGGGGACGGCAACGAGAACGGCTTTCTGAACGAGCCGCGCACGAACCCGCAGTTTTGGAACGTGACCTGGGTCGGCGACGCGGAGGGCAGCCGTGGATTGCGTGTCCGCCGCGGCCACCTGGGCGCTTTCGTCAACAACATCGTCATGGGCTTCGGCAACGACGGCTACGAGCCTTCGGACGACAGCTCGGGCGCCGACGTCCGCAGCAACATTTTCTGGCTGAACCGCGAAGGCGGAACGACGCTCGACACGCAGCTCGACGAGGGCCTGGCTGCCGTCTCGGACGATCCCAACAACGAGTCGGCGGCTCCTGGCCTGCGCAATGTTCGATTGGAGGGCAACCCGGACCCGCGCCCGCTGGACGCCTCCCCGGCGCTCGCGATCGGCAAGGCGGTGACGCCTCCGTCGATTCCCGGCGGCGGCTACTGCGGCGACATCGCGGACCCGAGCGGCTCGTACCGCGGCGGCTTCAGCCAGGACGAGAACTGGCTGGAAGAGTGGACGTTCTTCGGACCGGAAGACAACTACGACAACATGCCTGACAACGACACCCAGCCCTAACCGGCGGCTTTCATAAACACTGCTCATACGAACGGAAGGGGCCTCGCGAAAGCGAGGCCTCTTCTTCGTCTCGGGCCGCCGCGCATGGAGCGAGGACCTACAATGACCGACAAGATGCGCTCTGTGACCGCGGTGTTGATATTGCTCCTCTCAAGTGCAGTCGCGAAGCCCTGCTCGACATCGTGCGTAACGATACCCGTCTGCGACTTGGTCTCATCGGCTGAAGCGATTGTCGCGGCAGAAGTCGAAAACGTCAGCGAGGATGTCGACGAACACATGGTGCGCGTCCAGATGCGCGTCGTAGATCGATACAAGGACAGCCCGCTAGTGGGCGAAACGCTTTTGAAGGTAGTCGCCGACCGGGACTCCAAAGTTGGAACTCGCTGGCTCGTCGCCTTTCTAAAGGACCCGCAGTCGGGGGCGATTGAACAGGCCGGCGGATGTACTGATAGAACCGTCGAGTCCGATTCGCCTGAGGTACGATTCCTACAAGCTTGGACGGCAGGGGCGCTCGACGAACTGACGCAGTTGCTAGTGCGGACGGAGCTTCCCGGCATTACGGTCGTAGCCGAAGGCCTCGGCCGACGCTTTGAGGGCGTGTCGTCCAAGAGCGGCGTGGTGGCGTTCGAAGGCCTGCCACGCGGCGTCTATGTAGTTCGGGCGTCCGCGCCCGGCTTTGAAGTCCTGGAGCCGGACTACTACGAAAAGGTTGACCTCCTGGAACGCCCCTGCGGGTATGCCAATCTTCGACTCTTTGCTACGAACCGACTCACCGGGACGGTCTATGGACCCGAGGGCGAGCCCGTACCCGATGTTGCCGTCTCGCTTATTCGAGCGGACGAGCAGGGCGGACCTGGTCACACCGTCTATCAGACAACGGATTCAGCAGGAAGGTTCGTATTTCGGGCGGCAGATCCTGGCCGCTACTGGCTAGCAGCAAGTACCGGACTGTTCAAGGAGCCGAACCCGTTCCCGGCAACTTTCCTTCCGGGGACCGAAAGCCTGAAGGCTGCGACTGCGATCGAATTGGGCGCCGGCGACACGCTCGGAGAGATGGACATCCACATAGGACGACGCCTAAAAGAACGGTCGGTTCGAGTGCAAGTCCTTTGGAGCGACGGCAGTCCCGCTGCGGGCGCTCGAATTGTCGGCGCGTCCGACGGAAGGATCAATCAGTCCACCGGCTACTATTCGTCGTCAGGCAACTATCGGAGTTCTTTGACAGACGAGGAAGGCTGGGCGAACGTCACGGTCTACGAATCTCTCAGATACCGGCTGAAGGCGTCGTTCTTCACGTGGGAGCATCGGATCGGAAGGGGCCAAGGGGAACCGGGCGAATCACTGCCGTTCGCGATCAACCCCGGCACCGGTCCGGTCGACGTTGAGGCGCGGCTTCGCCGGTTCCGCATGGTGGACTGTGGCGGAAGGGAGTTCATCGACTGACTTCACTCTCCTGACGGCGACGGCACAAACGATACGCAGCCAAAATCGTCTCTTACGAGAGCCCCTCCTTGTCTTGATTGCTGGAGGCCGAACTCAATCCTTCAAGTGGTCGGGTCCCGAATAGATGGGCGCTGCTGACCACCCTCGGTTGAACCGTATGCGGCGCGTGTGGTCTCCGTCTTGGATCGCGATCGATCGCCAACCTTCGCCGTGCTTCCAGTTGAAGATGACCATCACTTTCCTGGCCGAGCCCGCGAATCGCCACCTGCTGAGACATGCAGCGATCCGCTTCCCTGGCAAGAACCCATTCCGAACCTCTCGGACTCCGGCAACATCGCCAGCTGAGCCAACCTCAAGCTCATAAATGAGGCTGAATGATGCGTTGGCCTGCGCCAGCTCCTTGTTCATTCCAAGATCACAGAGCACGATTTCTTCGCTGGAGCTCGAGGACTGGGCTGCAACCGGACCGACTACTGGACCAGTCAGAAGGACGACGACAAAGCTCACACGCCACATGTGTGACTCAGGATAGGGCAAATGCTTCGCTACACCACGCGTTCGATCGAAGCGCCTACTGCGGCTAGTTTTCCGTCGAGGTTTTCGTAGCCGCGGTCGAGGTGATAGACGCGGTCGATGATGGTCTCGCCTTCGGCTGCGAGAGCCGCCAACACCAGACAGGCGCTGGCGCGCAGGTCCGACGCCATGACACGGGCCCCGGTCAGCGGGCGACCGCCGCGGATGGTCGCCTGGTTGCCGCTCAGCTCGATCTTGGCGCCCATGCGGCCGAGCTCCGCCACGTGCATAAAGCGGTTCTCAAAAATCGTCTCGGTGACGTGCGCGTCGCCTTGCGCGGTCAGCATGAGCGCCATCCACTGGGCTTGCATGTCGGTTGGGAAGCCGGGGTGCTCTTCGGTGGTCACGTCGACCGCAATCAACGGGCGACCTCCGCGGACGATCAGTCGGTCGCTCTCATTCGAGACGTCGACGCCGGCTTGGGCAAGCTTGTTGAGCAGGGCCGTCAGGTGACTCACGTCGACGCCGCGCAGTTCGAGTTCATCGGCGGCGAGGGCGCCCGCGATGAGGTACGTGCCCGTCTCAATGCGGTCGGGGATGATGTCGTGGGTGCAGCCGCCCAGCCGGTCGACGCCTTGGATGTGCAACGTCGACGTCCCGGCGCCCTCGATCTTCGCGCCCATCTTTCCCAGCATGGCGGCGAGATCGGCGACTTCCGGCTCGCGGGCGGCGTTGTGCAGCACGGTCTCGCCTTTCGCTAGCGCGGCCGCCATCATCAGATCCTCCGTCCCGGTGACCGTGATCTTGGGGAAAAGGAACGACGCGCCGCGCAGACCGTTCGGCGCCGCCGCCTCAATATAGCCCGCTTCCTGACGGACCTCCGCTCCCAGAGCCTGTAAGCCGAGCAAGTGGATGTCGATGGGCCGGGCGCCGATGGCGCAGCCGCCGGGAAGCGAGACATGCGCTCGCCCCGTCCGCGCGACGAGCGGACCGAGTACCAAACTCGACGCGCGCATCGTCTTCACGCGTTCGTAGGACGCGCCGGACTCGCTGATCTCTTTCGCTTGGATGCGATAGCCGCCGTTCTCGCGTGCGACGGTCGGACCGATCGATTCGAGCAGACCCGCCATGGTGCGGATGTCGCGGACCGACGGAATGCGCCCGAGCGTCACTTCCTCGTCGGTGAGCAAGGTTGCCGCGAGCGCGGGCAAGGCTGCGTTCTTGGCGCCGGAGATATCGATGGCGCCGTGGAGGCGGCGACCGCCGGTGATGCGTAGTTGGTCCATGCGGTAGCTATTGAGTATCGGCTGGAATATCGAGGGCGCGGCGCAAAACGCCGTCGGCTTGGTCGAGGCGACGGCGGGCTTGGGTAAGGTCGCAATCGAAGCGGATCATTAGAACGGCCAGCCGTACATCGTCAGCTTCACCCAGAGCCTTCTGGGCTTGGTCGGCGTCGCAGGCGGCTATCTCCATGATGAGCCGTTGCGCACGGATGCGCAGCTTTTCATTCGACGGACGGACGTTGACCATGCGATTGCCGAGCACACGGCCCATGCGCACCATTAGCCCGGTGGAGAGCATGTTCAGGACGAGCTTCTGCGCCGTGCCGCTCTTCATGCGCGTGGAGCCGGCGATAACTTCCGGGCCCACTTGCGGCGTGACAGGGTAGTCGGCGTGGGCGAGCATGGCCGCCTCGGGGTTGGTGGTGAGGGCAACGGTCACGGCGCCGAGTTCGCGGGCGTAGCGGAGACCGCCGATCACATAGGGCGTGCGTCCGCTGGCCGCGATCCCGACCAGTGCATCAGCGGCGCTGAACTGATGCGCGCGCAGATCGTCGGCTCCCGAATCTTCGGAATCCTCCCGGCCCTCCGCCGAGCGGACCAGCGCGGGGGCGCCGCCCGCGATCACGCCGACGATGCGATTAGGGCTTTCGCCAAAGGTGGGCGGGATCTCCGACGCGTCGAGCACGCCGAGACGACCGCTGGTTCCGGCACCGAGGTAGAAGAGCCGTCCGCCCCGGCGGTAGCGTTCTTCGATGGCATCGAGTGCGCGGGCGATGCTCGGGACTTCACGTTCGACGGCCTTGGCGACCAACGCGTCCTCGGCGTTGATGATCGCGAGCAACTCTTCGGTCGATACGGCGTCGATGTGCTCGCTCGCCGGATTGGGGCGTTCGCTCGGTAGATCGGTGGGAAGCGGCACGGTCTTGGCTTCCCTTACTCGGCCAGCTCGGAGCGCAGCTTCCGCCAGGTCTGCTCAAGGTCTTCCGGCAGCACGCGCGTCTCGCCGATGGTGGTGATGAAGTTGGAGTCGGCGACCCAACGCGGCAGCGCGTGCATGTGGATGTGCCCGGCGACGCCCGCGCCCGCCGCCTTGCCGACGTTCATGCCGATATTGACGCCTTCGGGGCGGTACTGGTTGCCGAGCGCGGCCTCTAGACGTTGCGTCAGGCGCATCATCTCTTCAAGCGCCGGGACTGCGGCGTCCGCCAAGGTCCCCCAATGCTTGTAAGGAATCACCATGGCGTGGCCGCTGGTGTAGGGGTAGCGATTGAGCACGACGTAGTTGTGCTCGCCGCGCAAGACGACCAGATTTTCTTCGTCCTGCTCAACGGGCGCTGAAGCGATCGAGCAGAAGACGCAACCGTCGGGCGCGCCTCCCTCCTTGATGTAGCGATAGCGCCACGGACTCCACATCCTGTCCATCGAGAGTCTCGACTCGCGAAGAGCGCCTAGCGCTTAGGACGGGTCGGAGTCGTCCGATCCGCCGGCCGGTCGAAGCGGTTGCGCCGGGGGAGGCGGTCCGCCGTTGACCACGTCGCGCAACTCCTTACTCGGCTTGAAGAACGGGATCGTCTTGGGCGGGACTTCGACGCGATCGCCGGACTTGGGGTTGCGGCCGATACGGCCCTTGCGTTCACGCGTTCGGAAGCTGCCGAAGCCGCGAATTTCCACCTTGTCTCCGGCCTTGAGCGAACCGACGACGCTGTCGAAAATCGTCTCGACGATTACTTCCGAGTCTTTTCGCGTCAGCTCGACGACGCGTGAAACTTCTTCAATCAGGTCCGCTTTAGTCATATCTACGCGGGTCTCCGCTAGGCCGCATCACGTTCAAAACTAACGACCTACCGAGGATCTTAGCACGCTCGGCGAGGTCTGTGGGAAATGCCTTCCCGCCGATCTCAATCGGCGCCCTCGCCGGTCGCCGCCGCGGCAACCTCACCGGACACGGGCTCGTAGCTTGAACAGCGTAGCCCGACGCGCCGGTCGAGTTCGTCCACCTTGATGATCTCGAAGTGGTAGCTCTCGCCGACTCGCACGTTTTGTTTGCGGCCCGGCTCCTTGGGCGGCATCTCCGAGCGATGGCAGAGGCCCTCGACCCCGGGGGCGAGCTCGACAAATGCGCCGAACTTAGCCAGACGCGACACGCGCCCGACCAAGACTTCGCCCACGGTGTGCAAGGCGAAGAACTTTTCCCAGACGTCCGGCTCCAATTGCTTGACGCCGAGCGAGAGGCGGCGTTCGTCCGCGTCCAGGCTCAAGACGACGGCCTTCAGGTTTTGCCCCTTCTTGACCAGATCCTTCGGGTTTCTCGGCTGGGTGTCCCAGCTCATGTCGGAGACGTGTACGAGTCCGTCGACGCCCTCCTCAATCTCCACAAAGGCGCCGTAGGTGGTCACGTTGCGCACGCGGCCCTCGACGATCGAGCCGGTCTGGAACCGTGCTTCGATACCGTCCCACGGATCGGGCGCCGTCCGGCGCAGGCTCAGCGAGATGCGGCGCTGGGTCGGCTGGACTTTGAGCACGACCGCCGCGAGTTCCTGCCCGACGGAGACGAGCTTATTGGGGTGCTTGAGGCGCTTGGACCAGGTCATCTCCGTGATGTGGATCAGGCCTTCAACGCCCTCCTCAATTTCCACAAAGACGCCGTAGTCGGTGACGCTGGCGACCTTCCCGGTTACCTGAGCGCCTTCCGAGTACGTCTCGGCGGCGGTCTGCCAAGGATCGGGCAGCATGTCCTTCAGGCTGAGCGAGACCCGACTGCGCTCGCGGTCGAGTTTGATCACCTTGGCCTCGATCTCCTGTCCCGGAGTCAGCGCCTCGGTGGGGTCCTTGATGCGCCCGTAGGAGATATCGGTGACGTGGACGAGCCCGTCGACGCCGCCCAGGTCCACGAAGGCGCCGTAGGAGGTGACGTTCTTGACCACGCCCTTAACGACGGCGCCGACCTCCATCTGCGCCATGGTGGCTTCGCGGGCGGCTTTGAGTTCTTCCTCCAGGAGTTCGCGTCGTGACACCACGACGTTTCCGCGACGGCGGCTAAGTTTGACGACCCGCACCTGGATGTCTTTTCCGATCCACTCATCGAGGTTGTGGTCGGCGCGGAGGGCGACTTGCGAGCCGGGCAGGAAGGCGGAGACTCCAACGTCGACCGCGAGGCCGCCCTTCACGCGCTCGCTGACCTTGCCGGTCAGCGTGGTGCGATCCCGGAAGGCGGCTTCCAGCGCATCCCAAGCCTCGGAGTTTTCTTCTTGGGCGAAGACGAGCTGTGCGAACTCTCCGAGTTCGCCGACGCGCGCGACGATGACCTCGACGGTCTGACCGGGCGTCAATCCGGCGACGACTTCGGCCGGATTCGCTCGCGAAGAGAGCAGCCCTTCAGTCTTGCCGCCGACGTCGACCACCGCACCATCTTCTGAAACGCTCACGACGACGCCTTCACTGCGGTCGCCTTCGTTCAGGCTCGGACCCGCGAGTCCGATGCCGCCCTCGAACTCGGCTAGCGCCGCTTGTTCGGCCGGGTCTAAATCGTCCTCCTCTCCCGCTGTTGAGTCTGCGTCCGGCAAGCCGGGGACGAAACCTTCTACCGGCGGTTCGGACGGCGGAGAGGCATCAACCGGCGAAGCGGGCGCGGGGGCGGGAGCCGACGGCGCGGGCGAAGGAGGGACCGGGGCCGAAGGGGGGGCGGCTACAGGATTGGGCAGGGCAGGCGCCGCGTCGGACGATGACCGAGAAGGAGCCAACGTCGGGGCCGCCACGGGAGCGGTCGTTGTTGGAAGTCGATCCGTCGTCGAGGGGGCGAGATTGGTCTCCGGCTCCTGCGGAGTGGATTCTACGGCCACGATCTCTTCGGCGGCTGCGAGGTCTGCGGCTGCATCGGGTTGGGGAGGTTCGGTTGCGGCGACTTCAGCTGGTTCAGCGGATTCGCCCGAAGCAGTCGCCTCGACGGTCGGCTGATCGGTGGTCTCCTCTTCCTTTTGAGGCGTCTGGAGCTCTTCCGGCTGACCCGTCATTTCTGTTCTCCCCGTGCAGCGCGGTTGCCCCAAAAGGCCTACCCATGCCGCTGATAAATGTAAGACGCCGAAGAGACGGCGGCTTGAACGATCGAAGCACGGCTGCCTGCCGATTTTCGGCGCTCACTATATCCAAGCGGAAATTGAATTGTCAATCAAGCTGTAGTTTGTTGACTTTGTTGAGTACTAGACTCGGCTCCGCGCGGACTCGCCTCGCTGCGGACCGAGTCCCGGTAGCCGCTGAGGAGGCCGACGGCGGTGGCGGTCACCAGCGGGCCCAGCACGACTCCCAGCAGTCCAAAGGCCTGGATGCCGCCTAGGATGCTGACGAAAACGAACAGGCCGTTGAGCTGCGAGCGGTCGGCGATGAGCCAGGGGCGCAGGACGTTGTCGACCAAGCTGATCAGCAGCACCCCTAGGACGAGCAGGGCGACGCCGCGGCTCGTCTGTCCCTCCAGCAGCAAACCGATTCCGGCCGGCAGCCAGACCATCCAAGCGCCCACGAGCGGCAGGAAGGCGAGCAGAGCGGTGATCACGCCCCACAGGATGGGCGACGGCAATCCCAAGACGGCGAACACCACTCCGGCCAGCAGACCCTGCACGCCGGCGGTGACGAAACCACTGGAGATCGTGACCGAGATCATATCGATGGCTTCGCCGACCATGCGGTCATGACGTCCGCCGCCGAAGGGAGAAACGTCGCGGATGAATGCGACCAGCCGCGGCCCGTCCCGGAATAGATAGAACATGGCGAGCATCAGCACGATGAAGTCGAGAATGAATCCCAGGATGTTGCCGGCGGCCAACGCCGACCACTGGCCGAGGCGCCCTCGCACGGCGCGCACCGCCTCGGAGGCCATCTCCTCCACCGACCCGGCTCCGTTAGGCAAGCGCGTATCGATGGACTCGACGGCACGCTCGACGGTGGCCACGATCTTGTCGGTCGGCAGGTTGCCGACGGCGTCAATGGCTTCCACGATGAACGCCGGGGCCAACCAGGCTACGGGGGCGATCAGCAACAGGGCGACGGCGACGACGCTGGCTAAGGCGGAGAGGCCTCGGCCGGGCAAGCGCGCACAGAAGCGCTCGTGGATGGGGTAGAAGAAGATCGCCAGGATGGCCGCCCAGGTCAGGGCGGGCAGAAAAGGCGCGGCGACTCGGTAGAGAAAATAGAGCAGTCCGGCGCCGAGCAACCAGGCGATCGCTTCGCGCCGCACGGCTTCCGTTTTCGCTTCTTCCATCACTTACGCCAGAACGCTGGAGTCAGGATCACGATGACAGTGTAGAACTCAAGGCGTCCGGCAATCATGTCCCCGGCAAGAACCCACTTGGCGACGGCGGGCAATCCGCCGTAGTTGTCCGCCGGTCCGACCTCTCCGAGTCCCGGACCGATATTGAACATGGAAGCGGCGACGGCGGAGATGGAAGTGAGGACGTCGACACCGAGAGCGGCCAGCATGAGGCACGAGACGAAGTTGACGACGAAAGCGAGGTAAATCAGGTTGAGCAACGACTGGACGGTGGTTTCTGGTATGACCTGTCCCCCAAGACGTACGGCGAAGACGCCGCGACGCTCGACCATGCGCTTGAACTCGCGGTCGACCACGCGGGCGAGCAGCAAGATGCGCGAGGTCTTCAATCCGCCGGAGGTCGACCCGGTGCAGCCGCCGACGAACATCAGGGCCAGCAGCAACAACTGCGGCAACGGGGCCCAGGACTCATAGTCGTCCGTCGCAAAGCCGGTGGTCGTGATGATCGAACTGACCTGGAAAGCGGCGGCGCGGAACGCCTCCTCCACCTCATAGGAATGTTGGAAGACGAGCACGAGCAGGATCACCAGAGAGGCCGCCACGGTGATGAGCAGGTAGGAACTCGTCTCCACGTCGCGCAGAAAGCGCATGGGTTTGCGCTGGATCCAGAGGATGTGGTGTTGGATGAAGCTGATCCCGGCGAGCGTCATAAAGACGATCAAGATGTACTCGATGAGCGGACTCTGGAAGGCGGCGATGCTGGCGGATCGCGTCGAGAAGCCGCCGGTTCCGAGAGTTGAGAACGTGTGGCAGGCGGCGTCAAAGACGTCCATACCCGCCCAGCGGAGTGCGAAGTACAGCGCGACGGTGAGCGAGAAGTAGATTCGCCACAGCGACATCGCAGTCTCGGTGATGCGCGGTTTGAGCTTCTCCGAGGTGGCGCCGGAGAACTCGGCGCGATAGAGATGCATGCCGCCGTGACCGACCAACGGCAAAACAGCCACGCCCAGCAGAACGATGCCCATGCCCCCCAGCCAGTGCGAGAAGCAACGCCAGAACTGGATGGCTGGGGGAAGCGCTTCGACATCGGTGAGGATGGTGGCGCCGGTGGTGGTGAACCCCGAGGCCGACTCAAAGAAAGCGTCGGTGAGAGTGGGGAACTCCGGCGAGAAAACGAACGGCAAGGCGCCGAAGAACGTGACGGCGGTCCAGGTGCCCACGACGAGTAGCAGGCCTTCGCGCTGCGACAGCTCCTTCTCGGGCTTCGAGATCCGCAGCAGCAGGCCGAGGCCCGTGCCGCCGGTAATCAGCATGGAGTAGAGCAGGGGAGCGGTCTCGGTATCGCCGACCGACCAGCCGTAGAGCAACGGCGCCGCCATCGTCAGCGCGAAGACGGCCAGGAACTGCGCCAGCACGTATCCGATCGAGCTGAAGTGAATCACTGCTTATCTCTGCATCCGATCGTCGAGGCGCGCCTATCTCTGGCGCGTTCGCCGAGAGGCGGCGATGAACGCCGACTCCAACTCCGGTACCACATGCTCCAGGGTAAAGAAGATGACGCGGTCTCCAGCTTTGATCCGCGCGTCGCCGCGCGGGACTAGGACCTCGCCGTCCGGGCGAGCGATGGCGCCGACGATGGCGCCCCGCGGAAACTTCATCTCGCGCAACGGCTTGCCGAGGTAGCGCGATCCTTCTTCGGCGATCAGCTCGATCGCTTCGGCTTCTTCCTGCCGGAAGGTCGTTACGCTTTGGACGGCGCCCTTGCGCACGAACTGCAGCACGCTGTCGACGGTGGCGACGCGCATGCTGACGGAGGTGTTGATGCCGAGGCGCTGCACCATCGGCAAGTAGTTCAGTCGGTTGATCAGCGCGACGACCTTCTTGGTGCCGAGGCGGCGGGCGAGCAGCGAGGCGATGATGTTGTCTTCATCGTGGTTGGTGAGCGCGAGGAAGGCGTCGACGCCTTCAATGTTCTCTTCTTCAAGAGTCGCTTGATCGGTACCGTCGCCGTGAATGACGACCGTCTTGCTGACCAGCTCGGCGATCCGCTCGCAGCGCGACTGCTCGCGCTCAATGAGCTTGACCTTGACGCCCTGCTTCTCCAACTCCATCGCGATGCCGATGCCGACCTGTTTGCCGCCCACGATAAAGACGCGTTCGAGTTTCTGGCGCTGCTCAATGCCCATGAAGGCCAACACCTCGTCGAGGTTCGCCTCGGTGGCGCAGATGAAGATATGGTCGCCGGGCAGCAGCGGTTGGGCGCCGTGCGGAATGATCACTTGATTGCCGCGGAAGATCATCGCGATCAGCGAGTCTCTCGGCGGGCCGGATGCATCGAGTTCCTCGACCGTTTTGCCGGCGAACCAGGAGTCTCGCTCGACGTTCATGCCGAAGAGCTTCACGCGGCCTTCGGCGAAATCGATGATGTCGGAGACGCCGGGGACGCGCACGACGCGCATGATGCGGTCGATGACGTCGGTCTCCGGGTGAATCATCAAGTCGATGCCGACGCCGGTTTTTTCGGCGACTTCGCGCCAAGCTTCGACCTCATGGGTGCGCACGCGAGCGACCTTGACCTGTTCGATTTTGGGATCGGCCTCGGCCTGGGCGATGAGGCAGGCGAGGAGGTTGACCTCGTCGGAATCGGTGACGGCGATGACCATCTCGGCCTTGGCTACGCCGGCGCGCTGGAGAGTTCGGACGCTGGCGGCGCTGCCGCGCACGACCTTGGCGTCGAGCATCTCCTCGAGTTGCGTGCAACGCTCGGCGTCGCGATCGACGATGGTGACTTCCGACCCTTCGCGAACCAACCGACCCGCGATGAGCGCGGCGCTTTGGCCGCCTCCGGCAATGAGAATGCGCATGGAGCCCGCTTCTAAATTCGAGGCTACCACGGAGGGCTTTCTCGCTTGCTGATCCAAGACGAGAGGCGTTGATCAACCACGCCCCAGCGTGCCCCGACACACTCTGATCCCGCACGCTGATGGATCGACTGATTAGGCGGGTCGCTCGCACCAAGCCTTGACGGCGTCCATGTCTTTTGCGACGGCCTTGGCGATCATGCTCTTGATGAGCGGGTTGATGAGTTTCGGCAGCAGCTTGTAGGCGCGGGCCTCCATCGTGAGGGTCAACTCGGTCCGGCCTTCGACGGGCCGGACTTTGAAGACGGAATCCCAGACTGTGTCGTGCTCGTCGGAGATGAAGCGGACATGATCGTCCTCCACGTATTCCGTGAGTTCCAACGTGACCTGTTGTTCTTTGCCGCGCATCTCACGAGTTTCGCGGAAGCGGGTCCCGGCGCCTTTTTGTTGATCGGAGAGGAACTCGATCCGGACGATGTCTTCGGCGATTTGGGCGAAGTTGCGAACGTCACCGACTGCCCGGAAGACGCGGTCGACGGGCGCGTCGATCGTTCGGACGACTTGGGTGACGCTCACGCGGCCATTCTACGCCCGCTGGCCCCGGAACGGCGTGCCTAGAACGATGGGTTGGATTGATCGTGCGACGGAGAGCCTTCACACGCCGCCGTGGGCGCTGGCTGACGCCGGCGGCACCGTTGTTGTAGGACGAGCGGTGGTGGTTTGGCAGCGGACGGCCCGGTTGTTGGACGGCATGCGACCTAGCGGCGCCGGTCGGCGCCGATTTGCGCTTGTGACCTCAATCACACTACCCTTTCTTCCATTCAGCGCGATTTGCCTGGCCCGCGTTCCATGACGAGCGCCGAGGCCGGCTGCCGGACCCTTGTCGCTTCCGCACCATCGCGTTTGATCAACGGAAAACTTGGAGGTTTTCTCGATGTTCACGTGCAAGCCGCGTTTGCTTGCGCTCGTCCTGTCGGCCTGTGTGCCGGCAGTCGCCCAAGACGGCGCAAGCGCAACTGTTATTGATACCGGCGACAACGCCTGGTTGCTGGTCTGCTCAGCTCTCGTGCTGATGATGACCGGCCCCGGGCTCGCCCTCTTCTATGCCGGACTCGTTCGCAAGAAGAACGTTCTCGGCACCCTGATGCAGAGCTTCATCATGATGGCGTTCTGCGCCGTGTTGTGGGTGGTGGTCGGTTACTCGCTGGCCTTTGGCGGCGACGGGCCGTGGATCGGCGACTTGAGCCACCTCTTTTTGAACGGCGTCGGAGCGGAGCCTTCCGCCTACGCTCCCACCGTTCCGCACCAGACGTTCATGCTGTTCCAGATGATGTTCGCCATCATCACGCCGGCGCTGATTACCGGCGCCTTCGCCGAGCGTATGAAGTTTTCGGCCCTGTTGGTCTTTTGCGGCCTCTGGCTGCTGGTCGTCTACGCCCCTGTCTGCCACTGGATTTGGGGATCGGGAGGCTACTTCAGTCTTGCGGGCGATAGGCCGGTGATGGACTTCGCGGGCGGCGTGGTGGTCCACATCACCTCCGGATTCGCTGCGCTGGTTTGCGCGCTCTACATGGGCAAGCGCTTGGGGTATCCCTCTGAAGCGATGAAGCCGCACAGTCTGGTCTTGAGCGTGATCGGGGCCTGTTTGCTTTGGGTGGGCTGGTTCGGGTTCAACGGCGGCAGCGCCCTCAGTGCGGGCTCATTGGCGACGAGCGCCATCCTGGCCACACATCTCGGCGGAGCGGGCGGCACGGTGACCTGGGTCCTGTGCGAGTGGGTGCGCGATCGTCGTCCCACGGTACTCGGCGGCGTCACGGGAGCGGTCGCGGGCCTGGCGACCATTACGCCGGCTTCAGGCTTCGTGGCGCCGATGCCGGCGCTGCTGATCGGGTTGATCGCGGGCGGCGTCTGCTACTACATGGTGGTCAGCGTGAAGGCGAAGTTCGGGTACGACGACTCGCTCGACGTCTTTGGCGTCCACGGCGTGGGCGGACTGACGGGCACGCTGCTGGCGGGACTGTTGGCCTCCAGCGCGGTCAACGACATCTTCGGCGGCGGACCGGTCGGCTTGCTGGAAGGCAACTCCGGCCAATTTTTTAACCAGATTATCGGTTGCGCGGCGGGGATCATTTGGACTCTGCCGCTGAGTTGGGTCTTGTTGAAGCTGACCGACGTCCTGGTCGGCGTTCGCATGAGCCCGGAGGCGGAGACGCGCGGCATGGACTTGATGCTGCACGGCGAAGAGGGCTATCACATGGACATCGAGTGATCGGCGACCTGGAAGCGCGTCGGCCTGCGGGCGGTCGTGACTTCCGGGTTGTAGTAGTCGTAGAGGCGCGACGGCGCTGAGACGGCGTCCATCGCTAGGCGCGCCCGAAAACGAAAACGGAGGCGCTTGGGGACTTCGTCCGCCCTCGGCCACAGGTAGAGGATCACAGCGTCGGGCAACACGTCGTAGTGATAGACGCCTTGAGTGCGCAGATTTTCCAGCGAGACTCGATCAACTTCGGAGCCGGGGGGCAGGCCGATCTCAGCGATGAGCATGCCGCCGGATCCGCGACTGCGCCCCGCCTCGACGAGAACCTCGGCGGTCTGGCCGACCTGGAGTCGAGTCTGTTGGTAGCGGACATCGAAGACGAGGTTCTGATCGCGGCGCGGCTTGTCGGACCACGGAACGGCATACTCCACCACGACTTGGGCCATCGCCCATCCGGGGCTGTTGAGTTCCAGTCGGTTGGCGCCGGATCGGATCAGCTCGCCGACGTCGACTGGGTCGCCTGGAGCAGCGCTCGGCGAATCGAGACCGTTGAGGCGCACCTCCACCGGTTGATCGGCTCGACCCGCCACGGCCCGAAAGGCGACCAACGCGCGGATCACCGCTTGCGTCGAAGGCCATAGTCCGTCGCGATCCTTGAGTCGCAGCAGGCCGGATATTGCGCGTCCCAGCGCTTGGTCCAGACCTTCGACCCCGATCTGTCGGGCTTCCACCAAGGCCTTGGCGGCCAGGCCCAGCGCCTCGGCCTGCGCCGCTTGCCCGCCGCCGTAGAAGGGCGTGGAGGGCTGGCGATCGTCCAAGCTCTCGATCATCCGCAGGGCCTGTTTCGCTGCCGCCTCGCGATCGGAGACGGCGACGAACAATCGCAGCAAGGCCGCGTGGCCGTAAAGCGTGCGAACGTCTGGAGGCTGCATGGTCGCGCGGATCTCCGCCGCTCGTCCCTGCCGCGCGAGGACGCCTAAGGCGAGCGTGCGCGTTTGGATGTTGGTTCCGTCCAGCCGGGACTTCAACCACCCTTGAGCTTCATGCACGACTTCGGGGTCGACTTCAATCCATTCGGAGGCCGCCTCCAGGAACTCGAGTGCGTAGGCGGTGATCGCTCGATCGGGCTCGCGCCCGTTGAAGTAGCGGAAACCGCCGGAGGGCGCCCGGTAGCCGAGCAGCCGGCGGTATCCGGCTTCGAGATTGCTGCGAGCGACCTCAGCTTCGGCCGAGTCCAGCCGTCCGGCGTCCGAGAGATAGCCGAGCGCGAGGGCGTTGGGGAAGGTGCTGGAGATGGTTTGCTCGCCGCAGCCGTAGGGGCGTTTGAGCAACGCGTGGACCGAATGCACGACGTGCGAGGACAGATTCGGGAAGGTGCGCAGCGAGACTTCGACCGTGCCTTCGAGCGCTTCCGCGGGCAAGGTGAAGTCGAGGCTGGATCGATCGTGTGCGGCGACGGAGTAGACCTCGTGCCGAAGCTCGCCGTCGGGCCGGATACGAACCGTCTTTTCGACGGCGTCCGAGGCTCCTCTTGCGGTGACGGCGACGGTCTGTCGGGCCTCCTCCTGGTCGCCCCCCTGCACATGCAGTCGCACGGCCAGGGCCGCAGTCTCGTTGGCTGCGAGTTCGAGAGTGTCGTCGCCCGGCAGACTCGCTTGCACTCCGCCGATTCCTTGAGCTCCGGCCCGCAGCCGGACCGGCTTGTCGCGGTAGTTGCGCACGATCAACGGGACATCCACGCGGTCGCCGGAGGTGAGCGTCGGGGGCGGATTGTAGTCGAGGTAGACAGGCTGGAAGACCTCCAGTTCGGTCTTATGCAGAAGGCGGCGTCCGTCGAGGGTGGTCGCGAAGGCTTCGACCTGCCAGGTGGTGATCTGGTCGGCGGCCTGGAAGCTGAGTTCGGCTCGTCCGTCCGCATCGGTCTCGACGAACGGCGCCCAGAGCAGGGTTTCCGGGAAGTCCTTGCGGATCCGCGGAGGAGTGGAGACCGCCATCGCCATCGACGTCGTGCTGGTTTGGAGGAGAGCCGGCTGAGCGCTCACCTCCACGACTTCGGTGACGGCGCCGATCTCCAGGTAGCCGTCGGCTTGCGTACGAAAGGCTTCGCGCACGGGGACTCCGTAGATGGACAGCGTGCGGAAGCCGTCCGCGGAAATCTGGATGCGGTAGACGCCCGGCGGCAGGTTGTCCAAGAGATAACGGCCGACTGGGTCCGTGCGCGTCTCAAAGCGTCGGCCGCTGAGCGAACCGACGGCGATGACTTCGCAGCCTGGGATCGAGGCGCCGGTGGCGTCCGTGACGACTCCGGTGATGGAAGCGGCCTTTGCGGGCTCCCCGCGCAAGGGCGAACCGCCGTGGACAAACTCGCGGTGCGCCTGCAGATCCACTGAGTCGTAAAACCGAGAGACGGCGAAGGACTCGCTGCCCGAGGGGCCCGAACTCAGCAGGGTCAACGTTTGTCGGCGGCCGAGCAAATGACGCATGCGCTCGGGTGCGCGACGGGTCGCGTCGCCGTCAAAGTTGGCGTACCAGACGGCGTCGTATCTGGGCATGTCCTTGAGAGTCTCGACAGCCAGGCGCGTCTTGTAGGGTCGTCCCCAGGGGTCGCTCACCAGCTCTTCGGCGACTCCGGCGGCCTGCATGGCGGCGTGGAACTCCTGGTCGTCTTGGGGGAACCGCGGCGCCTGCGCGAGGGCGCGCTCCACGGCGTCGCGCGCCGAGTCGAAGTAGGGCCAGCGGAGCATGTCGACGGATTGGTCGTCGGCTGTTCCAAAGCGCTCGTCAGGGCCGGCGCTGAGGGCGGCGAGTCGTTCCTCACCGTGAACGATCAGGAAGGTCAGCCGGGAGGGATTGCCCCAGGGGTCGAGTTGCTCGTCCCAGCGGAGTCCTCGCGCGGCCAGGATCTTGCGAACGGCGTCGGGGTAAGGAGGCGGCTCGACTCCGCTGTGCAGAACTTGTTCCAGCAGTTTGACGGCACGCTGAGCGCTGCGCTGCAGCAGGTCCGAATAGAGGGGGGCCGGCTGAGGAGGACGATCGGAATGGTACTCCCACTCGTCATAGCGCTGACGGGAGAAGTTCAGCAGCACCGCCGCATGTGTTTGGCGTTCTTCGTCGGTGAGACGGACCGGAGCCGGGCCGGCTTCGGGCGTCGCCCCGAGGGTCTGCGCCCGACGGATGACGCCCGGGTCGACGGCGGCGACTCCAATGGCGGCCTCGGCCGGACGACCGTCGGGACCGCGTACGTCGAAGCGCAGTCGGATGTCTTGGCCGGGCTGGTAGGTCTTTCGGTCGAATCGCGAGCGGATCTGGAGATCAGTCCTTGCGGGGAATTCGACAAACAGCAAAGCATCCCCCGAGTCCTGCCACAAAGCGTCCGTTGCCCGGGCCTGGATGGCGAGCACGCCGTGGAACTCGGGCGTAGAGGGCACTCGCAGTTGGGCGCGACCCTTCTTGAGGACGACTGAGCGGAGCGCCAAGAGCTCAGAGTCGCGGTGAATGGAAACGAGCGCCGAGCCGTCGGCGATCTCAGCGGCGAGAGACAATACAATCGGCTCGCCCGGCTGGTAGATTGCTTGGTCGCTGCGCAACCGCAACCCTTCGTCCAGTTCAGAGCGATAGAGGTTGGGTCGTTTGCGGCCTTTCCGCCCCTGGTTGTCCTGGAACTCGAACAGCAGCCTCCCATCCGTCTCAGCAGAGAGATCGAGGTCGACGACGGCCGTTCCTCCAGCGGTGGTCCGGCCGCGCCAGAGTTCACGCTTCTCCTCGCCCGAGAGCAGGAAGACTCGCAGTCTTCCGGCCGCGGGGGAGCCGTCCCGATTTTCGGAGCGGACGTAGGCGCGAGTCCCGAGGGACGACCAAGGTCCGTCGAGGCCGCGCACGCGCAGACGGATCGGTCGTTTCGCGACGTGGACGATGAGCTCGTCGCGCTCGATGCGGCGACTGACCGGATCTTCCACGGCGACCTCCAGCTTGCGGTTGCGCACCTCGTCCTCAAAGGCAGCCAGCGTGAGCTCCAGGCGACCTTGCTGATCGAGTCGACCCTCCGCGACCGGCTCGTCGTCGCCGCCAACCACGCGCACGGTTACGCGGCCCGCGGGCACGGGCTTGCCGACGAAGGTCTGTGCGGAAACGACCAGCGTGATCGATTCGGAAGGCAGGAAAGAGGTTGCACTCGGGTTGGCGCGGACCTCGAACAAGGGCCGCTCGTAACGCGAGACCCGCACACGCTTGGCGGCGCCGACAGCGACATTTGGGTCGAGAGCCTCCAGCCAGAGGCCGTAGTCGCCCAGCTCGCCATTCTCGGGAATTCTATACTCGGCCGCGAGTACGCCGAAGCGATTGGACTCGGCGGTGAGGGCGTGAGCCTCGCCCCCTTCGGGGCCGTCGATCACAATCGACGCCTGAGCGTCGGGCATCGCGCGTCCGTTGGGACCGAACATGACGGCGCGGATATTGATGGTCTCTCCCGGCTGGTAGATGTCCTTGTCGGTATCGAGAATGGCCTCGCCCAAGGAACGAACCCAGATGTCGGCTTCTTGCTCCGCAGTTAACGGCCCCAAGGCGGCGCGGGCTCTCAGCACCGGCTCCTCGTCGTCTTCAGTGACGCCCGGCGGACGGGCAAAGTCGAGTAGGGCGATGCCGGAGAGATTGGTGGTCACACGGCGGTGCGCGGCGGGTCCGCTTGGATGACTCAGCTCAAGATCGACGGTTACGCCCGCCACGCCCGCGCCCGTGGCGGGATTCACGGCGCGTACGACGACGGGGATCTTGGAGCCCCCAACGATCTCCGGCAATCCTAACTCCAAGCGAAACCAGTCGGCTTGGACGCGCGAGACGGAGACCAGGGACTCGCCCGGCGTACCCAGACAGTCATGACCGGCTGCGCTTTCAAAGCGGAACCGCAGTCGGTCCCAGAAGGCGTTGAGTTGACGAGCGGTGCGTGCTTTCGGCAGCGGGAGGCGCAGCGAGTAGGAATCGCGTCCCGGCGTCAGATCGAGCCGGGCGCGGGAGGACGCGTGAGAGACGCCGGCGGCGTCCAACCAGTCGAGAGCAACGTCCGTCGAGCAGCGGCTTGTGCCGTCGAAAGCGACCGCGAAGGCGACGTCGACCCCCTGATGGGTGAACGAGAGATGCAACGACTCCTCGTCCAGAACAGGCTGTGCCGCCGACAGCGCAACCAAAGAGACCACCGTCGTGAACGCACCCGGCAGGAAGCGATCGAGCATGCCCACCCCCTCTGTTCTCAACAACCGACCCCGGCAGACGACCCCTCGCCTGTCGCATTCGATTTACGCGCAAACCGGGAATAGGGATTCACTTTTCGTCCCCTTGAATCTAGAATGATCCCGTGGCTTTCGACGGACTGATCAGTATTATTTGCGTGTCCGACTATGCCGGTGGAGAGCAGGGCTCTTGGGACGACATGCGCCGGACGCTTGGGTCCATTGCAGGGCAGGACTATGACGGCCCGGTGGAGGTCCTGCTGGTGGAGGCGACGCAGTTTGCGGACTCAATTCCCGCGGAGTTGGGCGCGGACGTCGCCGGGTTCCGGGTGGTGACGGCCGACGACAATTCGTCTTACGGGCTTAAGAACGCCGGCGTGGAAGCGGCTCGGGGCGAGGTCGTGGCGATTTTGGATGCCGACTGCGAGCCGAGGCCGGATTGGCTGAAGCAGATCGCGGCGGCGTTTTCGCGCTATCCGGATGCGGCGGCGATCAGCGGGCGGACGGTCTATCCCGGAACGACTTTCTTGGAGCGGATCACGGGGTTGCTGACGCGCTCCTACATTGATCCCGGTAAGACCGGACCGGCGCGCTTCGTCTCCAACAACAACGGCGTGTGGAAGCGCGATGTCTACCTAGCGCATCCGATGCCGCTGGGACTGGGGGCCTTTGCCGCCCGCATGCAAAGCGAGCAGGTGATCCAGAAGGGGCTCCCGATCTATTTTGACGGGAGTATTGAAGTCGCGCATGAGTTCGAAGGATGGGCGATGGAGGTCGACGTCCGGCGCAACATCGGCTACGGAACGGTCGCGACCAGGCTGCGCGACCCGAGTTTGCCGCACTCGTGGACGACGAAGTTCGGCGTCCTGGGAATTCCGTTGATCTACGTGGGCAAATCGCTCAATACGCTCGGGGACTGTTTGCGCAATTGGCGTCGTTACGGGGTTAGACTATTCGAGCTCCCGATCGCAGTTGCGATGGTTCCGCTGGTGCAACTGCATGAAGTCCCAGGCATGTGGACGGCGTTTACCGGCGGCACGATTGAGCAAACGGAGTATCGCTAGTAAGATTGGCGGCGATGTCCCCTCGCCTTCTGCTCGCACTCGCCCTGTTTATTCTTCCTGCCGCGCCGGCCACGGCTGAGGGAGAGCAACCGAACTTCGTATTCATCCTGGTGGACGACTTAGGCTGGCGCGACCTGGGTTGCTACGGCAGCAATTTCTACGAGACGCCTTCCATCGACGGGCTTGCCGCTGAGGGCGTCCGGTTCACCCAGGCGTATGCGGCTTGCCCCGTCTGTTCGCCGACGCGCGCCAGTATCCTCACCGGCAAGTATCCTCAGCGGGTCGGGATCACGGACTATATCAGTCCGTCCGGCGGCAACCAGCCGCACAAATGGAACCGCAACACGAAGCTGATGCCGGCGGCTTATGCGGACCACTTGGCTTTGGAAGAGCTCACGCTTGCCGAACGCCTGAAGAAGGACGGTTACGCGACCTCCTTTGCCGGGAAGTGGCACTTGGGTTCCGAAGGTTTCTATCCGGAAGACCAGGGCTTCGACCACAACTTTGGAGGGTATGAGAGCGGCGGGCCGTACGGCGGCAAGAAGTACTTCTCGCCCTACGGCAATCCACGCTTGTCGGACGGACCGGCGGGCGAGCACCTGCCCGCGCGACTGGCCGAAGAGACCTCAAAGTTCATCGAGGTCAACAAGGATGGAAAGTTCTTGGCGTACCTGTCGTTCTATTCCGTACACACCCCGCTGATCGCGCGCGATGACCTGATTGCCAAGTACCAGGCCAAGGCGCGCACAATCGGTTTTGCCGGGCCGCGTTGGATCATGGACGGATTCCGGCTTGCGCGGCAGGAGCAAGACCACGCCGTCTACGCCGGGATGGTGGAGGCGATGGACCAAGCCGTGGGCCGCGTACTGCGTGCGCTCGAGGAGAACGACCTCGCCGACAATACGGTCGTCTTCTTGATGTCCGACAACGGCGGTTTGAGCACCTCGGAAGGATCGCCTACTTCGAATCTCCCCCTGCGCGGCGGCAAGGGTTGGATGTACGAAGGCGGCATTCGTGAACCGATGATTGTGCGGGGTCACGGCGGCTCCGGTCGTGTAGAGCATGAGCCGGTGACCAGCGTCGATTTCCTGCCGACGATCCTGGAGATGGCCGGTCTGGGAGAGCCCGAGGAACCTGGAATTGACGGCGTGAGTTTGGTTCCGCTACTGGACGGCGAGGAATTTGACCGTGGGCCGCTCTACTGGCACTACCCGCACTACGGCAATCAAGGCGGAGCGCCGTCGGGCGCGATTCGTGACGGGCGATGGAAGCTCATCGAGTGGTACGAGGACGGCAAGCTGGAACTGTTCGACTTGGAGTCGGACCCGGGCGAGCGCTACGACCGCGCACGCCAGTATCCGCAGCGGGCGGCTGAGATGCGCTCGCGGCTGGCGCTTTGGCGCGACGAGGTGCGGGCGAAGATGCCGGCTGAGAACAAGGCTTACCGGGACACGGCCCCTTCCGGCCGCTTGCCTGGCGAGCGGCGCTAGTCAGAATCGGGCTAAGGCTGCGGCTCGATCAAGCGGTCATAGCGCAACTCGCCGCCATGGAGGTGCATCACGCCGCCGCTGCGTGGCGGGCCTGGCGGCGTCGGTGGTGGGACATCGGCGTCCAACCGGTCAAAGAAGGCCTTGAGTCGCGCGACGACTTCCGGGTGTTCGGCGGAGACGTCTTCTCGTTCGGAGGGATCGGCCTCCATGTCGAAGAGCATCATCGGACGGGCGGGCACGCCCGCGATCGAACCGGGGAACTGGTTTGGCTTGGCCTGCTCGAACTGCGCCAGGATGGTGACGCCGTCTGGAGCGCGCGGGTCGACCCAATCGGCTACGTCTTCCCGATAGGCGGGTTGCGACTGCGGCGCTCGCACGTGCAGCTTCCAGCGGCCCGAGCGAACCATGTGGAGCCGATCGCCGCGCATGGCGACGATCGCTTCATGCGGACTGTCACCCGTCTCTCCGGTGAGCAGGGGCAGCAGGTCGCGACCGTCGATTGTCTTGCCCTCGGGCGCCTTGGCTCCGGCGGCGGCGAGCAGGGTGGGGAAGAGATCGACAGAGGAGATGACGGCTTTCGAGACTCGACCCGCAGGAATCTTGCCGGGCCATCGGGCGATCATCGGGACGCGGATGCCGCCGTCCCATGGGCGGCCTTTCATTCCGCGTAGTCCAGCCGTCGAACCGCCGAACCAAGGTCCGTTGTCGGATGTGAAGACGACCAGCGTCTTCTCGTCCAGGTTGAGCTCCTTGAGTTTGGCCAGCACGTCGCCGACGGAAGCGTCGAGCTCGCGGATGACGTCCGAGTAGAGGTCGCCGGGAGTATCAGGCGTGTAGAACTCCTCGGATGCCGCGAGCGGCTTGTGCGGCATGGCGTGCGGCAAGTAAAGGCAGAACGGCTTATTGCGGTTGCGCTCGATGAAATCGAGAGCGCGGTCGGTGTAGCGCCGGGTCAGCGTCGATTGCGGGACCGGGTATTCGGCCACGGACTCGTTCTCAATGAGCTGCACCGGGCGCATGTCGTTGGAGTAGAGGATGCCGAAGTACTCGTCGAAGCCTTGGGTGCGTGGAAGCGTTCCCTCGACGTGCCCAAGGTGCCACTTGCCGATGGCGGCGGTGGCGTAGCCGAGGGGCTTGAGGGACTCGGCGAAGGTCACTTCGTCTTGCGCCAGTGCGACGTCGTTCTTGCCGGCGTCGGGTGCCGGGTTGGTCATCATGCCGTTGCGGAAGGGGTAGCGACCGGTGAGCAGGCTGGCTCGGGAAGGTGCGCAGAAGGGCATGGGAACGTAGAAGTCGGTGAAGCGAATTCCTTCCTCCGCCATGCGGTCGAGCACCGGCGTCTTGTGGGCGGCGGCTCCGTAGGAGGAGAGGTCGCCGTAGCCGAGGTCGTCGGCGAAGATGACGACGAAGTTGGGTTTTTCTTGGGCTGCGAGAGGGAGGGCGAGCAGCGCGAGGAGAGCGAGGCGGAACATGGCGGTTGCCATTGTACGAACTCGGAATTCTATATATATACTACGTATATACACTCGTCGGTATAAACCGGGGAGGTCGAGGACGGTCATCGGGTGCGGTTTTGAGTGGGACGACGCAAAGAATCGAGCGAACCTGGCCAAGCACGGGATTCGCTTCGAAGAGGCTCGGATGGTCTTCGACGGCCCTGTGCTTACCGCGTATGACGGGCGAGAGGATTACGGCGAACCGCGTTTCGTCACGACCGGATCTTTGGGCACATCGGTGGTGGTTGTAGTTGTTCACACCGATCGAAGCTCCCGCATCCGGCTGATCTCGGCGCGAAAGGCGAACCGCCACGAGAGGAAACGATACTATGCCTATCTCGAAGGAAAGACTCGCAGAAATTGAGGCCATCAAGGACAAGGACATCGACTACTCCGACATCCCGGAGTTAGACGAAACCTTCTGGGAGAACGCCGAGCTGCACATGCCGGAACCGAAGAAGGGCATATTTGTGCGCATCGATAGAGACGTACTTGAATGGCTCAGGGCCTCCGGTCCCGGCTACCAGACCCGGATGAACGCGATGTTGCGGGCGTTGATGGAGAGCGACCGGCAACGGACCAAGGCTTGAAAGCCTAGATTGTCGCGATCAGTTTTGCGATCAGCGCCATGCGGTCGGGGATGCGGTCGAGCAGGATGTTCTCGTTGGATGAGTGGGCTCCTTCGCCGACCGCCCCGAGTCCGTCCAGGGTTGGAATCCCCAGTGCTGCGGTGAAGTTGCCGTCGGAGCCGCCGCCGACTGCCGCGTCTTGGAGTTCCACTCCGATCTCGGCGGACAACGCGCGAGCCTTCTCAAACAGAGGGATGGTCGACGGGCCTCGTTCCATGGGGGGGCGCCCGAGCCCGCCCTCGACAACGACCTCGCAGCGGTTATCGAACGGCTGGAGAGAACTGAAGCGCTTCTCGAGTTCCAACGCTTGATCGGCCCTGGGCACGCGTACGTCGAACACCGCCTCGGCGCTTCCGGCGACGACGTTGGGCGTAGTTCCGCCGTGCATGGTTCCCGGGTTGACGGTGACCCCGGCGTCGAGGTCGGTCCATCCTGCGATGCGGTCGACCTGTCGGGCGAGCTCCAGGACCGCGCTGGCGCCCGAGGCGAAATCGAGCCCGGCGTGCGACTCTCGGCCTTCGACGCGCACGGTGAACTTGCCGCCGCCTTTGCGCGCCGTCTTCACACGCCCGTCCAACCCGTAGCTGGGTTCCGCCACCAGGACGGCGACGCTTGCTTGCGCATCGGCTTTCACCGCCGCGCTGGAGGAGGGCGAACCGATCTCCTCATCGGAGTCGAAGCGCAGCCGAAGATTGCGTTTCGGTTCGATGCCGAGCGCTCGAAGCGCCTCAATCGCCTCGAGGAAGTAGACGACTCCAGCCTTCATGTCGAACACGCCCGGTCCCCACAGCCGCCCGTCGCGCACTTCGACGGGCATCGACGCGATCGTGCCCAGGGGGTAGACGGTATCGAGGTGCCCCATGCAGAGGATTCGTCCCTCGGCGTCGGGGAAGCGGGCGTCCACGGTCAGGTGATCGCCGAAGCCGGGCTGCGTTTCGCGGCGCACCTCGCCGAGCGGCGCGGCCCAATCCGCGACGAGATCGACGGCGCGATTGACTGCGGCCGGGTCCGAGGAGGGCGACTCGATGCGGGCCAGTTCGGCGATGCGCTCGACGACGGCCGATCGGCGGTTCTCAAAGTAGCTTCGTAGCTGGTTCACGGGAGGTCGGGAGCGGCGGAACTGCTTGATATACTATCGTCTTCCCGGCGCGGCTTGGTCGTATCGCGCCTCCCTCCACTATGCTCGACATCCACCAGATCCGCGAACTCCTTCCGCATCGCTATCCCTTCCTGATGGTCGACCGGGTTCTGGAGATGGGCGACGACAAGGCTGTAGCGATTAAGAACGTCTCGGCCAACGAACCCCACTTCGAGGGCCACTTCCCGGACTACCCGATCATGCCCGGCGTACTGATCGCAGAGGCGCTGGCGCAGACCGGCGCGCTGCTGATTATGAGCACGTTCGAGGACCCCAAGAGCAAGCTGGTCCTGTTCGCCAAGATCGAAGACTGCCGTTTTCGCAAGCCGGTGTTTCCGGGCGATCAGCTACGTCTTGAGGTGGAGTTCATCGTCAACAAGCCGCGGGTCGCAAAGATGTCGGGCAAGGCTTACGTCGGAGACACGCTGGTCGCCGACGGCGTGATGATGTGCCAAGTCATCGACAAGCCCGCCGCGGAACAGTCCGCGAAAGACTAAAGGAGTCTGGTGCCGTACGGTCTCATCGCCGGGGGCGGACGCTTTCCGCTGATGGTGCTCGAAGCGGCGCGCGCCGAGGGCCGCGCCATGGTCACTGTCGCGATCCGTGAGGAGGCGGCTCCGGAGATTGAAGAGCTGGCCGAAGACTGCCGTTGGATCTCGCTCGGCGAACTCTCCAAGCTGATACGGATTTTCCGCGACGCCGACGTCAGCCAGGCCGTGATGGCGGGCCGGGTCCAGCATAAGCAGATCTACTCGGCCATTCGCCCAGATTGGCGTCTGGTCAAGTTGCTCGGAAAGCTGGGCCGCAAGAACACCAACTCGCTCATCGGCGCCGTCGCGGACCTGCTGGCCGACGAAGGAATTGAGCTGCTCGACTCGACCGCCTTTGTGAAACCGTTTCTTGCCTTGCCGGGCGTCAACGGCAAGCGCAAGCCGTCGAAGCAAGAGCAGGCTGACATTGAATACGGGCTGGAAGCCGCGCGCGCGTTGGCCGGGTTTGACCTGGGCCAATCCGTCGTGGTCTGCGAACAAGCTTGCGTGGCCGTGGAGGCGATGGAGGGCACCGACCAAGCGATTGAGCGTGCGGGCGTCCTGGCGCGGGGACGGAAGCTGACCATCGTCAAAAGCGCTCGGCCGAACCAGGACATGCGCTTCGACGTGCCGGTCGTCGGCCCAACGACGGTCCGAAAGATGACGGCGGCGGGGGCGACTGCGCTGGCCGTCGAGGCGGGGAAGACTCTGCTGATCGACCGAGATGAGCTGATTGCGTCGGCCGACAAGGCGGGAATCGCCGTCTGGGGATTTGAACCACAATCATGAAGACGATACGCACGGCCGTGATCGGCGTCGGAGCCTTCGGACAGAACCACGCGCGGGTATTGGCTGGACTGGACGGCGCGGAGTTGGTTGCCGTGGTGGACGCCGATGCTGATCGAGCGGGAAGCGTCGCCGAGAAGCACGGATGCCGCGCGGCGCGAGACGTAGTGGAGATTGCAGGCGAGATCGATGCGGCCATCGTCGCCGTTCCTACGTCGGCTCACGAGACGATCGCGACGGCGCTGTTCCAAGCGGGCGTCGACGTCTTGGTCGAGAAGCCGGCCGCGCCGGACGTCGAGGCGCTGGAACGCATGAACGCGACGGCGGCCACGAACGAGCGGCTGATGCAGGTCGGACACCTGGAGCGCTTCAACCCGGCGGTGCAAGCCGCGCTTGAAACGGCCACGCTTCCGCTGTTCTTTGAAGTCCACCGTCTGGGGATGTTCTCGCCGCGCAGCCTGGACGTCGACGTCGTGATGGACCTCATGATCCACGACCTCGACATCTTGATGGCGATGACGGAGAGTCCCATAGATCGGCTGGAGGCTTCGGGTATTCCGGTGCTCTCGAAGACCGCCGATATCGCCAGCGTGCGCATCGTGTTCGAGAACGGATGCGTGGCGAACCTGACGGCGAGCCGTATCTCGACCGAGAAAGTTCGGAAACTGCGTTTCTTCCAGCCGCGTCAATACGTCTCGGTGGACTATAGCCGTCAGGACGGGGTGGCGATTGGGCTCAACGAGCAGAATCAGTTGCAGTTCCAATCCTTCAAGCCCGAGAAGGGAGAGCCGCTCGAACGACAGGCTCGCGCCTTCCTGGAATGCGTGCGGACGAGGACCGAACCGGTGGTTTCAGGCCGCACGGCGGTGAAGCCGCTGGAGACGGCGCTTAGAATAAGGGCCGAAATGGATCGGCACGCTGAGATTGTGACGGCGACGGTAGCCGCTCATCAAGAGCGGCGCGCAGAGAAGAGGACTTGAGCGAAGAGCGCCCGCAACCGGACGTCTACCTGCTGCTTGACGACTATGAAAAGTCGTTGGCGGCGCGGCGGTCGTCCGTGCCGAGCGCCGTGATCCCCATCGACGGACCGCCTGCGCGATTCCTGCTGGAAGACTACGACCAGAAACTGGCCGAGGGCGCCGAGCTGTCGGCCTCACGAGGAAATCTACCCGCAGACCCGGACGGGCCTCGGCTGCAACTTCTGGTCGAGGCGTTCGACCCGGTCGCGAGATACCCGAAGACTCGGCCGTTGCCGGTCGTGCCCGTCGACGGCCCGCTGGAGTTCGAGGTGACCTGGGGCGACCCGCTGACCGCCGAAGCTCGCAAGCGAGGACGTTGGGCCGCATTAGCCGCGCATCTGGCGATGATCGCGGTGCTGATCGCCCAGCCGTTTGCGTCGAGAGCGCCGGAGCCGACTGATCCGAACAGCGATCGTGACGCGACCCAGATCACGCTGCTGGCCCCGAGTAAGCAGCTGCTCGAAGAGCTCTCCCAGCGGAAGCCGGACGAGAGTCCGAACAAGGTTTTCCGGGGCGACGCCGAGATCGCCAGTCCGGTTCCCTCGCCGCTGACCAAGCCGGACCCGGCGCCTCCGTCTCCAGAGATCAATCGTCCCGCGCCGCCGCAGCCGGTAGCGCAGACCGCTCCCACGCCGACACCGCCCCGGCCGGCGGTGGAAGAGCCGGCTCCCGCCCCGGATCCGACGCCCGCCCCTCCCGCAGCCGCATCTCCCAACCCGGACGAGTTCCAGCGCGGCCGCGAACTGGCTCAGGTTGATCAAGAACAGCCGCCTTCCGCCGCTCCTCCTCGCGAAACGCCGAAGCTCATCCTCGAGGACCCTAAGGCGACCATGCCCGGCCGACGGAGCCGAAGGACGACTCTCGGCAGCATCGGCCTGAAGGCGCGGCCCGACCAGGTGATTGAGACGGCGATCGAGAACATGCAGCAGCGCGGGGGCGGTCGCCAAGCGATTGGGGAAGGAGTCGGAGCCTCGCCGAATGCGGCCTATCTACCACCCTCGCCGGGGAATATCGGATCGGGCGTGGAATTGCTGTCGGACCCCAAGGGCGTCGACTTTCGCCCCTACCTCACGCAGATCCGCAACTCCGTGCGACGCAACTGGTTCGCAGTGCTGCCTGAGAGCGCCCGCCTGGGAGTGGAGCGCGGGCGCGTGGCAATCCAGTTCGTGATCGACAAGCGCGGCGACGTGCCCAAGCTGGTCATCTCGTCGTCCTCGAACTCGCACACGCTGGACCGCGCCGCCGTGGCGGGAGTGAGTGCGTCATTGCCTTTCCCGCCCTTGCCTGTCGACTACTCGGGCAACGAGGTTCGGCTCCAATTCGTCTTCCAATACAACATGAAGCGTTAGCCGCGCCGAGGCCGTCGACCGGCAATGCGCTTTCTTCTATACTGAGGAGAACCATCTGCTGGGAGATGGTGTAATCGGCAACACGCCAGATTCTGATTCTGGTTATCGGGGTTCGAGTCCCTGTCTCCCAGCCATTTTCTTCCCAATTTGCTGCTCGTCAGGGGGGCGACCGTTCGCCCTGGCGGGCCATTTCGCCCCCACGGCCCGCCCTCATGAGTGAAAAACACCTCGTCGACATCGCCCACAGTCCGGATTCGGACGACGCCTTCATGTTCTACGCCCTGGCGAAGGGCAAGGTCTCGTCCGACCTGGTCGACTTCAACCACGTCCTCAGCGACATTCAGACGCTGAACGTGGCCGCGCGGGAAGGCCGTTACGGCATGACGGCGATCTCGTACCACGCCTACCCCTACGTGGCGGACAAGTACATCTTGACGGCGGCGGGGTCCTCGGTCGGCGACGGCTACGGGCCGATTATCGTCTCAGACAAGCCGATGAGCCGGGCGGACGTGAAGGGCAAGCGGATTGCGGTTCCCGGCCTGATGACCACGGCTTACCTGGCGACGCGTTTGTTCGAGCCGGACTTTGAGGCGGTGGTGAAGCCGTTCGACGAGATCATCGCGACGGTCAAGGCGGGCGAGGCCGACGCCGGCGTAATTATCCATGAAGGCCAGCTGACCTACGCCGGATCGGGCATGCACAACGTGGTCGACTTGGGCGTTTGGTGGAAAGAACTCCACAACCTGCCGCTGGCGCTGGGCGCCAACTGCATGTTGCGCTCGCTGCCGCGCCCGGTCCAGGAAGAGTCGCGCCGCTGCTTGGCCGAGAGCATCCAGTACGCCCTCGATCACCGGCCGGAAGCGCTCGACTACGCGCTGGAGTTCGGCCGGGGTCTGGACCGCGGCGACGCCGACGAATTCGTCGGCATGTACGTCAACCATCACACGACGGACATGGACCCCGAGGTGCTCCGCTCAGCGCAGATGATGCTCGACCAGGGCGTCGAGATGGGACTCATCCCGCAGCGCGTCGAGTTGGAGTACGTCTAATCGGACTGCTTGAATCGGCGTCGCAGTCCGATTCCCACGAGCCCGAGGGCTACCACCGCCAGCGTGCCCGGTTCGGGGACCTCGTTGGGGCCGCCTTCCACAATCGTTTCACCCCGGATGATCGCTCCGCCGTTGGGTGCGGAGAACGCCGCGAACGGAGAGGCGGCGGCCGACGTGAAGAATCGAAAGGCGTCGTATTCGACGTTGGGTTGCAATACGGCGGTCGAGTTTCCAGAAACAACGTCGGCTTCCGACAGCCAATAGAAGGCCACGTATTCGTGGCCGCCCCACTGCCAGGCGACGCTGGACGTATCGATCGCGAACGACGAGGGCGGGGTCGCTCCGATGGGTCGGATCGAATCGAAATTGAATCCTAGATCCCAGCTGTCGCGCGAGATCAAGGCCGAGATCCAATGATCGCCTGCCTCGAGTCCGTTGATGAAGCGGATACCGGAGATCGACGTATCTTGGATCGCGTCGTTGCCGATGCCGAACGCCCAGGTTTCCACGGACGGCGTAATGAAGAACGTACCGCTCAGCGCATTGCCGGGCGGCGGCGGCGGATCGAAGACTTCCCGAATGACCGTCGCGGACAAGAAACTCGGCGTAGCGAGCGCCAGCAGTACCAGGGCCGGCAGCCCTTTCAATGAACCCATACCTTCCTCCAATCAGTCGTGCGGGCGTCTGAAGGGAAGGAACCGCCCCTCCTGGGCGTCAGCGGGGCTCCCAACCGTCTGAAGACTATAGCGAATCCGCGCCGGACGTGCAGGGAACTTACCTTCCGAAGACGTCGGCGATCGTCGTTTGGATCGCTTCGGCGGCCGCTTTCGGATCCTCGGCGTTGCGGATCGGCCGACCGACGACGATGTGGTCTGCGCCGTTGCGGAAAGCCTGGGCGACGTCGACCATCCGTTTCTGATCGTCGACAGGTCGGTTCTCGATCGGACGGATGCCCGGAGTGACGACCATCAGCTTCGGGCCGAGCTCCGAGCGGATATCCGGCGCCTCCAGCCCGGAGCTGATCACGCCCGCGCAGCCGATCTCAAGTGCTCGCTTGGCGCGAGAGAGGACGACTTGCTTGGGGTCGCACTCGAATCCTAGGTCGTCGAGGTCGCCTCGATCGAGGCTGGTTAGAACGGTGACGGCGAGCACCTGGACGCTCTCGGCTGCCTCGACGGCTGCTTTCAACATGGCGTCGTTGCCGTGGACGGTCGCGAAAGTCACGCCCCGTCCGTTGAGGCGGCGCACGGCGGAGCCGACGGTCGCCGGCACGTCGAAGAACTTGAGGTCGACGAAGACCCGCTTGTCCCGTTCCACCAGCCAGTCCACCAACTCCCAGTAGCCGCCCGCCATGAACAATTCCAGGCCGATCTTGTAGAACACGACCGAGTCGTCCAGGCGCTCGACCAGGGCGCGCGCATCCTCCGGACTCGGCACGTCGAGGGCGAAGATCAGGCGTTCGCGGACGGGGATAGGCTTTTCCGACAGCATGGCTAGGGGAGGACTCCTTTCTCTTTGAGGCGCGCGACGACCGGCGACCGCGCGTACGGCTCCATTTTCGCCTTTTCGACAAGGCTCGGGTGTAGGGACTCGGTGTGCGGGCTCGTCTCGAGAGGTCTGCGCTCAAGCACCGGCAACAACAGATGTAGCCCTTTGCGCTGGGCGGTCGGCTCCGCGCCGAGATCAATCGCGAGTCGCAGCTCGTCGACGGCGAGGCCCGCCGCTCTCGCCTGTCCGACCATCCACTCCAGGGTGATGTCCGAGAGTGCGCGATTCCCAAACCCTCCGCAGACGTCTCCGTGGGCTCCGGCGAACCACACCTGTTGGACTGCTCGCTCGTCGTCGGGCGGAACGATCCAGAGCGTCGGCTCAAAGGCTCCGCGCAGTTCATCTACCGCGAGCGCGTGTCGGGCTTCCTGGACGGTGGAGGGAAGAACGGGCTCGCGGGGTCCAACCTTGGGTGCGCTCCATCCTCGAAAACCAGGCAGCGGCACTCCCAGCGCGTCCACCATGTCGAAGGCTCCGAAGAAACGAACGGGGATCTCTCGTGCCGGCGGGCCGCTCGGGCCGCCGTCGCGAAAGGCGCGCCAATCCGCCTCAAGGCCCCCGAGATCCGGGGGGCTCAATAGGCCCCGCTCGGCGATCCATTCGCTCAGCCGCCGGAGGATGAAGGCTCCGCGGCTGACGCCCACAAAGAAGACCTCGTCGCCCTCACGCCAGTTGTGGGCGAGGAAGAGGTAGCAGTCGCGAATCAGGCGGCGGATACCGTGGCCGGTGTAAGCCTTGAGGTTTGCGTCCGCCTTGCCTCGTGTTCCGATTCCCTCAAGGTAGAAGACCGTCTGGCGCACGCCGTTGTCGTCGAGCCTAGGGATCAGCTGAGCGATGCGGGCGGCGTTGGTCCTTTCCACGCCCGGGGGCGGGTCGGCGCGATTCCAGGTACCGTCAACGATGACGATGAGACGTTGGTTTGCCACCCGTTCCTCAGGCTATCGCGAATAGGCGATCTGGCCGTCGACGATTGTCATGACGGCTTCGATTTCGGGAATCCGCTCCTCGGGAACCTCGAAGTAGTCTTGGGAGACCACGGAGAGATCGGCCTTCTTGCCGACCTCAATGGTGCCCAACTCGTCCTCTTCAAACGCGGCGTAGGCGCCCCAGATGGTGAGGCTCTTCAGCGCTTCCTCACGGGTCAACCCGAGGGTGATCGTCGCGTGCAGTTCGGCAAAAGGGTCCCCTGCCTCGACGGGTGCGTCGCTCCCCCCGGCGATGGTCGCGCCGGAGTCGAGCAACGCACGCCAGGCGTAGGCTCCCTCCAGCCGGTCGGGTCCCAGTCGGCTTGAAACGAAGAGCGCGTCGCTGATGGCGTGCGAGGCCTGCATGGAAGGGATCACGCCGAGCTCCACAAAGCGCGGAAGGTCCTCCGGGTGGAGGATCTGGGCGTGCTCAATGCGCCAACGCGGATCGCTGCCGGCGCTTCCAGCGGCGAAGACATCTTCGTAGAGATCGAGCATCATGCGGTTGGCGCGATCGCCGATCGCGTGGGTCTGAATCTGAATGCCCGTCCGGAGCGCCTCAGCCAGCAGCGCCCGCAATTGTTCCGGCTCGTGCATGAGCAGACCGGCGACGTCAGCGTCAGAGTAGGGCTCGAGCAAGGCCGCTCCACGCGAACCGAGAGCGCCGTCCATCATCAGCTTGATGGAGCGGACGGTGAGTAGTCCCTCGGAACTGGGTCCCGCCTCCAGGAGCGGTCGCGCGGCCCCTTGACTCATCGCGGCGTAGACGCGCAAGTTCACGGCGCCCTCGGCATAGAGTTCGCGCAGGATCGCCAGGTTCTCCTCCGAAGTCCCAGCGTCAGAGAGCTGAGTCCAACCCCGACTTAGACTGCGTCGGGCGCCTGCGATCAGCGCTTCGCGCGTGCGCGCCTCCGTGATCTCCGGTACGAGCTTCTGGACCAGGCTCTGGGCGCGATCGATCAGCATGCCGGTCGGTCTGCCGTCGGCGTCCTTAAGAATGTCGCCGCCTGGAGGAGCGGGCGTTGCGCCGTTGACGTCGGCCAGATTGAGCGCCCGCGAGTTGGCGACTCCAGCATGTCCGTCGATACGTTTGAGCCAGACGGGATTGTCCGGCGCCGCCTCGTCCAGCGCGTCACGCGTCGGAAACTCCGGGGGACTCCATCCGGACTCGATCCACCCGCGGCCGACAATCCACTCGTCGGGCTCAGATTTGTCCGCCTCGGCCGCTACGCGCTCAACCAGGGCGTCCAGCGAAGGAGTCCCGGTGAGGTCCAGTTGGAGTTCACGCAGGCCGACCCCGGCCAGGTGCGCGTGGGAATCGCGCAGTCCCGGCAGGACGGCGAAACCCGCCAGGTCGAGGACCCGCGTGCCTTCGGCCTCGTGCCGGCGACAGTCCTCCAGCGAGCCGACGCAGACGATACGGTTCCCCGCGACGGCCACAGCCTCCGCGGTCGGGTTCGCTTGGTCCAATGTATAGACTGCGGCCCCGGTCAGCAGCAGGTCGGCCGGTTCCGGCGTCGCGCATCCCGCCGCCAGGGCGACCAGGACGAAAAGAGCGACTACGCGTTCTTCGCGAAGTACTCGCGGTTGAGCTTGCGCAGCAGCGCCAGCGAACCCAGCACGGCCACCAGATTCGGGACGGCCATCAGACCGTTCAGCGTGTCGGAGATATCCCATACCACCTTCAACTCACTCACAGCGCCCAAAAAGACGACGCCGACCCAGATCAGCCGATAGGGCATCGCGGCTCCGGCGCCGAACAGATAAGTGACGGCCGTCTCGCCGTAGAACGCCCAACCGACGATGGTCGAGAAAGCAAACAGGATCAAGCCGATGCTGACCACCAAGCCGCCCCAGCCGCCCGGCAACCCGATCTCGAAGGCCTGCGCCGACATGGCCGCTCCCGTGGCGCCGGAGCTCCAGACGCCCGTCGTGAGAAGGACTAAGCCGGTGAGTAGGCAAACGACGACGGTATCGACAAAGACCTCGAAGATTCCGTAGCAGGCTTGGCGCACCGGATGACTGGTCACCGCCGAGGCATGCACCAGGGGCGCACTGCCCAGTCCCGCTTCATTGGAAAACAACCCGCGAGCGATGCCGTAGCGGACGGCGGCGCCGACGGTGGCGCCTGCAAATCCGCCGACCGCGGCCGAGCCTTCAAACGCACCCGAGAGCACCAGCGACATCGCCTCGGGGATTCGATCGGCAAAGCGTAGGACGATCACCAACGCGCCAAAGAGATAGATGCCGCACATGGCCGGGATGAGCACCTGAGTGACTTCCACAATGCGCTTGATGCCGCCGAGGATGACCACGGCGGTGACGCCCGCCAGTACGGCGCCGGTCAGCATCGGTGAGATTCCGAAACTCTCGTCGGCGGCCGCGGCGACCGAGTTGGCCTGGGTCATGTTGCCGATGCCGAAGGCGGCGAGCGACGTCAGCGCCGCGAAGATGGCTCCCAGCCATCCCAGTCCGAGGCCCTTGGAGAGGGTGTACATCGCGCCGCCGCGCATGATGCCCTTGGCGTCCGGCTCGCGGTATTCAAGCGCAATCGCGATCTCAGCGAACTTGGTCGCCATGCCCACTAGACCCGAGACCAGTAGCCAGAACAACGCTCCGGGACCGCCGATCGAGATTGCCGTTGCGACGCCGGCGATATTGCCTACGCCCACGGTGGAAGCCAAGGCGGTTGCCAGCGCTTGGAACGAAGTGACGGTTCCCTCCGCCTCCGCCTTGCCCGCGATGCGTCCAAATACGAGCCGGAAAGTGTAGCCCAGCCGGCGGAACTGTACGCCGCCGGTCGCGATGGTCAAGACCACGCCCGAGCCCATCAGCAGCACCATGGTCGGCAGGCCCCAGACAAAGCCGTTCACCTGCGCAAGAAGCTCGAGAAAGGTCTCCATGAATCGCTCAAGTATACCGGCGGCGGAGACTGGCCCGACCTTGCCGCTCTTAAACAAAAATTGCCACACTTGTTTGATCGCGGTCGCTCGGCCCGTGTCCTGCCGGCACTACTTCTTGGAATGCTCTTCAACTCCGTCGAGTTTTTCCTCTTCCTGCCGCTGGCATTCGCCCTCTATTGGACCCTTGCCCGGGGACCTCTGCGACTCCAGAATCTCTTTCTGATCGCGGCCAGCTACGTCTTCTACGGCTGGTGGGACTGGCGTTTCCTGCTGCTGATCATCGCCAGCTCGGCGGTGGACTATTCAATCGGCCTCGCGATTGACCGTACCCGCGATCGGCGCACTCGGCGTTCCCTCTTGGGCGCTAGCCTAATGGCGAACCTCGGCCTCCTGTTCACCTTCAAGTACTACGGCTTCTTCGCGGACTCGGCGGCAGCGGCGATGCGCGAGCTTGGATGGGAGCCGAGCTTTCCGACGCTGGAGATCATTCTGCCGGTCGGCATCAGCTTCTATACATTCCAGACGTTGAGCTACACCATCGACGTCTACCAGAAGAAGACGGCGGCGACCCGCGATCCAGTCGCCTTCTTTGCTTTCGTTTGCTTCTTCCCTCAGCTCGTAGCCGGACCGATCGAGCGCTCCGGGTTTCTCAAGCAATTTCTGGTACGGCGCGAGTTTGACGAGACCGCGGCTCGCGACGGATGCCGCCAGATGCTGTGGGGCTTGTTCAAGAAGGTGGTCGTCGCCGATTCGATCGCCCCGCACGTCGCCTACGTCTTTGAGAACCACGGTGAGCTCCAGGGGCCTGTCTTGCTGGTGGGCGCCTTTCTGTTTTCGTTCCAGCTTTATGGAGATTTCAGTGGTTACTCCGACATCGCGATCGGAACGGCGCGGCTGTTTGGATTCTCGCTGAGCCGCAACTTTCGTTACCCGCTCTTCGCGACTTCGATCGGGGACTTCTGGTCCCGCTGGCATATCTCGTTGACAACGTGGTTTCGCGACTACGTGTTCAAACCTCTCTATCGAGCCTTCAGACTGCCTGGCGGCGCCGCGGCGGCGGTCATGGCGACGTTTGCCGTCAGTGGGCTGTGGCACGGCGCCAATTGGACCTTCGTCGCGTGGGGCGCTCTCAATGGCGGGCTCTTCCTGTTGTCAGTGGTGTGGAAGCGGCGCGTTGGAAGTGCGGTCCGCAGCCGATCTTGGACTGGGCTCGCCAGGGCTTCCCGGAATGCGTGGACATTCATCGTGCTGAGTCTCGCGCTGGTCCTGTTCCGTTCCGAGAGCGTGCCAGCCGCCGTTGGATACCTGGAGAGCGTTCCGTTTGGTTGGGATCACTGGCCCAGCTATCCGGCTGAGTTCTCGAAGCGACTAGACGACGTCACGATAGTCATCGGCCTAATCGTCCAGTTCGGTCTAGAGTGGCTCAATCAAGACTTCCAACACGGCCTGTCGAGATTGCCGGAGGCCGTGTTCCTGCGCTGGCCGCTCTACTGGCTGCTTGCGCTAGCCGGGCTCCAGTACGTCGTTCGGCCGCAGGAGTTCATCTACTTTCAGTTCTGAGCACGCTATGCAAGCCTTCTTGATTCGATTGCTCGCCTTTACCGCTTTAGTCCTTGCGACCACGGCGATGCTGCGGTGGCACGCCCCCTATCACTGGGCCAACACGGGTTGGAACTCGAAGCTCGAGGCTATGCAGCAAGACGAGGAGCCGTTTAACGTCTACTTCATCGGTTCCAGTCGGACTTACCACGGCGTCGATCCGATCCTGTTCGACAGCCTGGTCGAAGGGGCTCGCTCGTTCAATCTGGGGTACCTCGGAACCTACGGTATCGAGGCTCTTCATCTAGCGGACGAGTTCCTACGAGCGCTGCCTCAAGACTCTGAATCGACCACCGTGGTTTGGGAGCTGCAGCATATCCGATATGCCCAGCTCGACACTCTCCATGGAACGAGACGGACCTACATGTTTAATGGTGAGACGATTCGAACCGTCGTCGGCCACTTCATCGAATGGGGTAGTCCCCCGCAAATTCTTCTGTACCTAATCAGCGGCTCGGACTACCTATTTGGATTCGGTCACTGTTTGGATCTGATGCTCGCGGCGACAGGTTATCCCGAAGGCAATCCGGCCTCCCTGGGGGCAGGCGGGCGCGGCTTCGTTCCGCTTGTGGACAACGGCTCCGTGTGGAGGAAGCGGCGGCTGTACCTGAGCAACCCGTCGATATTGGAAGACCGGCGCGAGCAGGTCCTTTCTGCTTACCTCGAACCGGACTGGCGCTATGCCAGCGAGACGTATTTAGGCGCTCTGAGGGACTTGGAGCGTCTGGCGCGGTCGAAGGGCGTCCGGCTCGTATTTGCGGCTTATCCGCGCGATCCGGCGGTTCCGCCCATATACGCCGGCTTGGACGCACGGTTCCAGTTCGATCTCAATGATCCGCGAGTTCACCCGCTACTCTACGATCCGGTCTACACCTTCGATGAGGGACATCTGAATGCGGAGGGGGCGGCATACTTCACCAAGCTGCTGGCCGCAGAGTTTTTGCGTATATCAGACCTGCCTGCGTCGACCAAGCAAACACAGTAGCGCCGTAAGCACCAAACCCGACGCACTCAGCCCCGCCCCCCAATACACCTTGGCGGGCGCGTACGTCTGCTTTACCGTTGAACGTCCCGGCCCGATCTCTATCGACCTGAGGGCGCCCTGCCAGGCGCTGATCTCGACAGGATCGCCGTCTCTTGTTGCTTGCCAACCCGAGGCGTAGGGCTCGGAAAAGACGACGGTCCCGGCGCATGGAACATCGACCAAAGTGGTCGACGAATGCGGCGCGCGGTCAAGCCATTCGATCGTTGCCGCTTGCGCACAATCGCCCTCGAACCAGGCCCGGGGCTTGGCGTTTGGGTTGCGATAGACGGCCCAACCGTCTTCATCGCGCAACACCTCGATCTGGTTCGTCCGCGTCGGCTCCTTGGCGATGGTGTAGACGGTGTTGAGCAGGTCGCGGCCTTCTTCCCAGCCTTGCTCCTGAAGGAGACGGTAGGGCCCGGCCACGATGGCGGGGAGGTTTCCGTCGACCGCCTCCAGGTCGTGCCACGAGCCGCGATTGACCTGCCCTCCGTCGGGCACGATCTCAAAGCGAAAGGGCTCGTCGACGGCCTTGAGATAGTCGAGTGCACCGGCGGGCTCATCAAGCCGGGCCAAGTAGAACGAGCGATTCGGATCGCCGTGTTCGGCGACCGAGAGCCAGTGCGCCGCGCCGCCCTCCAGCAAGAGCAAGGCGATCGCCGCCCCCTGAACCGCCCGGCCGCCAAGCGCCCCCCTGCCCGCGGCGGCGATAAGCGCTGCGGTGAGCCAAGCTGCGAAAGCGGAGAAGATCACGAACTCGCCGTGGTAGCCGAACGGGTTCGATCCGCCTGGCCCCCAGATGAGACGTGCAAGAACCACCGCCGCCGCGAAGGCGCCGAAAACGAGAAGGGCGATCTCCAGTCGGCCGAGCAGCTTCGTTTGGCGCGGAGAGTCGAGCAGAGCATCGAAGCCGGCCGACGCCGCGACGGCGACGCCGAACTGCCACAAGAAGATCGCCTGGGCTGCTCCTCGCGCCTTCTCCGCGAACGGTACGAAGGCGTAGATCCAGCCGTGGAAGAACGTCTGGGGTCCGAAAGTGAACAAGAGAGCGCCGAGGCCTAGGGCCGCGTAGCCGAGCGTCCATTCGCCCCTGCGTCGGAGGACGGCGAACAGCGCCAGAGACAGAGTCAACCAGCCGACGAACGGGTCGCCCGCGTCCTGCAACTTCGGGACGACGGCTCCGAAGACGTGCACCGGATTCATGCGGAGCCCTTCGTCGACGAAGTAGGGAACCCGCTCGTCGAAGGCGACCGGATCGGCGAGGTTGATCCAGCGCAAAGACTCTTCGGCGAACTCGAGCGCCGGAAGGATCTGCACCGCCGCGACGAGCCCGGCGGCGACCAAGGCCAGCGCCGCTAACCCGAGTGCCCGCCTCGGCGGCGGCGCCTCGCTCCTGCGCGAGAACCAGGCAGTCGCCGCGAAGACCGCGATCGAGATGCCCAAGAACACGGGGGCCCGCGGATGCCCGCCGAGCAACGCTAGGCCCAACGCTGCGCCCGCCAAGGCCGCGTCGGCCCATGATCTGCGGCGAAGAGTGCGGTGGAAGGCCCAGAAGACGGCCGGCGTCCAGATGACGCCGTGGAGGATCTGCGGCCACTCCACCGAGGCGACGTACCCGAGGCAGGAGAAGGCGAGACCGCCGAACAACGCACCCGCTCGGCTGCGGCCCAGTTCTCGGCAAAGACCGAACATCAGCAGAGCTGCCAGCAAGTGCATCACGGCGCGGTGCAGATGGACGAAGCGCAGTTGCAGGAAGCCGTCTGCGTCCAACGGCGCCATGAAGAGCGGCCAGTTTAGTGGGAAGGCGGCTCCCGGCTGAAACTGCCCCAGCACCGGCTGACCGCCCCACTGGCCCGGATCCCAGAGCGGAAAGACGCTGTCGTGCCAAGCGCGTGCCTGCATCTGCAACCAAGGCAGCACCTGGGCGGCGGCGTCCGGTTTTTCCAGGTAGGTAAAGCGGTCGCCGAAGAAAACGAAGCGCCAGTAGAACAGCGCGACCAATGCCAGGAGCAGAGCGATCGCGCGGCGCTCAAGTAGGTGCGGACGTTCCATCAGGCGACGTCGCCGATTGTAGCCCGGATAGACTAGGCGACATGAACCGTCGGCACTTCCTCCGTTCGGCTGCGGGGCTGCTCGCGACCGCCGCCTTGGAGCCGCACTTTCTTGACGCCCAGGAGCGACTCGGCGCGCAAACGCCCGTCGGTCCCAACCACGACCTGCGCATCACCAAGCTGGAGCTGCTCCGCGTCAAGCCGCGATGGACGTTCCTCAAAGTCCACACCAACGCGGGCGTCGTCGGCTTAGGGGAACCGATCGTTGAGTCTCGCGGCCGGACTGTAATGACCGCTGTGCGCGAGGCCGAGCCTTACATCCTTGGAAAAGATCCGCGGCGAGTCCAGTTCCACTGGCAGGCGATCTATCGGCATGCGTTCTACCGGGGCGGGCCGGTGCTGACGTCGGCGCTCTCCGGCATCGATCAGGCGTTGTGGGACATCAAGGGCAAGGCGCTCGGCATCCCGGTGTATGAGTTTTTCGGCGGCCCGACGCGCGACCGGGTGCGCGTCTACTCCCACGCGCGAACTCCTGCGAAGGTCCGGGAGGACTACGCGAAGGGGTTCCGCGCGTTCAAGACCGGACCGTACAAGGAGCGGCCCTATCGCATCATCGAGACCCCTGCCGCGATTGCGAAGTCGGTTGAGAACTTCGCCGAGTTGCGGGAGGCGGCAGGCCAGGATTCCGACATCGGCATCGATTTTCACGGCGCCATTCCGCCGCAGTCGGCCAAGATCCTCATCAAGGGGCTTGAACCCTATCAGCCGATGTTCATCGAGGAACCCTGCCAGGCGCAGAACCACGAGGTGATGGCCGAGATCGCGCGCTCCACCCACCTTCCCATTGCGACGGGCGAGCGCGTTTTTACGAAGTGGGGCTTTCGGGAGGTGCTCGAACTGGGCGCCGCCTCCATCCTGCAACCCGATCTTTCTCACGCTGGCGGGATCTCAGAGGGTCGCCTGATCGCCGGGATGGCCGAGGCCTACTACGCCGCCATGGCGCCGCACAATCCGCTGGGGCCGATCTCGCTGGCCTGCGGCGTTCAACTGGCCGCCTCCATCCCGAACTTTCTGTGCCAGGAGCAAGTGAGTCTGGGCGAGGGGTATCTGAAAAACCCGTTCACGGTGCGGGACGGCTACCTCGACCTGCCCACGGGCCCCGGACTCGGCGTCGAACTCGACGACGACTATGTGAGCAGCATGCTCAACCACGACTACCGGCCCCGCGAGAGCTACGACGCCGACGACGGCAGCGTGGTTGACCGTTAGAAGGTTCCATTGACAACGCACGCCGTCGAATCTAAAGTGGTATTTATAGTACTTCTTTAAGCCAATGTCCCTCCCAACGAGTTCCTATAGCCGGACCGGGGCCGTCTCCGACACAGTGGACGAGCCGACCATCCGGGCCGTCGTACACGACTTCTATGGTCGCGTGCAGGCCGACGATCGGCTCGGGCCGGTGTTTGCGGCTCGTATTCAGGATTGGGAACCCCATCTAGAGAAGATGGTTGGATTCTGGATGACCGTGGTGATGGGAGAGAGGCGGTATCAGGGCGATCCGTTCGCCAAGCACCGCCAAGTCGACGGTCTCACAAGCGATCTCTTCGCGCATTGGCTCAATCTGTTCGGCGAGACTCTCCAAGAGCATTGCACCCCCAAGGACGCCAAGGCCTGGGAGGCGACGGCGCGCAGGATGGGCTTCGCCATGAGCCACCGTTTGGGTTTAGGCGAGAATGAGTCGTTACTGCCGTGAGAATTGCGTTTGCACTCCTGATCGTCGCCGCCCTGGCTCAAGCTGAGAATCCGATCGACCGCCTGCAGCGCCAGATCGACTCCGGTCAGGTTCGACTGCAGTACGAAGCGCCAAGGGGCTACCTCGACTCGCTGTTGGAAGCGTTGGGCGTGATGCCGGAGACGCAGACACTGGTCTTCTCGAAGACTAGCGCCCAGTTCCGTTTGATCACGCCACGCTCGCCGCGGGCGCTCTACTTCAACGACGAAGTCTACGTCGGCTACGTGCGCGGCGGGCCGTTTCTAGAGATCTCCACGGCCGATACCGAGACGGGCGCCGCCTTCTATACCCTTCCCCAGAACGGCTCCAAGCCGCCACGCTTCGTACCCGATAACGGCCAATGCCTGCAGTGCCATGAGACGGCTCGCACCTTACGGGTCCCAGGCCACCTGACGCGTTCAGTGCATCCGCTGGCGGACGGGCAGCCCGTCTTTCGACTCGGCTCCATCGACGTCGATCACACCACGCCGTTTGCGGATCGCTTTGGAGGTTGGTACGTCGACATGCTGGAAGGCATCGAGCATCGCGGCAATCGAGTTCTGCTCGACGAGGAAGGCGAGTCGCACGGGTCGGCCCCTGGCTACGATCCCGCCGCCTACCTGCGTCCAGGGTCGGACGTGGTCGCTCATCTATTGCTGATCCACCAGACGCAGACGCACAACCGCATCGCGCGGGCGGGGCTGGAGGCTCGGCGCGCACTCGATTACCACCGGGAGATGACGGCCGCCTTCGGCGAAGCGTCGGCGGAACTCGATGCTTCGGTCAAGCGACGCATTGAGGGCCCTGCGGAAGATCTGGTGGAAGCGTTGCTGTTCGACGACGAGGCGCCGCTGCCCGCGGGGCTGCCCAAGGATTCGCCGCTCATCGCCGAATATCGGGAGCGCGGCCCGCTCTACGAGTTGGACCTGGAACACAGTCTGCTGCGCAACCGGATTAGCTATTTGGTCGAGAGTGAAGAGTTCCGTACGTTGCCTCGGCAGGTACTCGAGTACGTTTCTCGGCGTTTTCGCGAGATCGCGGCGGAGGACCCGGAGCGAAGGGAGCTTCTGCTAGCGATCGCCGAGGCCCGACAGCCTTAGACGACGACCGAGAAGGACTCTTCCGTCCGCACGACGGGTCGGTAGAGCGTATCGCGCTCCATGGGCTCGCGCCCGGCTTCGCGGATGAGCCGTAAGAGCTGTTCGCGGCGTAGGTTCTGCGACGTGGTCGCCCCGGCGTCGTGGTAGATCTTCTCTTCGACCACTGTGCCGTCGATGTCGTCGGCCCCAAACTTCTGGCCGACCTGCGCGATCTTCGGCGTCATCATGATCCAGTACGCCTTGATGTGCGGGAAGTTGTCGAGCATCAGGCGTGAGACGGCGATGTTGCGGATATCGTCGAACCCGGAAGTCGCCGGCACGTGCGCCATCGGGGTGTTTTCCGGGTGGAAGGCCAGCGGAATGAAAGTTTGGAAACCGTTCGTGTCGTCCTGCAACTCCCGCAACTGGATCAGGTGGTCGACGCGGTCCGAGTTCGCCTCTACATGGCCGTAGAGCATCGTCGCGTTCGACTTCAAACCGATGCGGTGCGCCGTTCGCGCGGTCTCAATCCACTCCTCGCCGGTCAGCTTGTGGTCGCAGATGATCCGGCGCACTCGGTCGCTAAAGATCTCAGCGCCGCCGCCCGGCATCGAGTCCACTCCGGCGTCGCGCAGTCGGATTAGGGTCTCTTCAATTGAAATCCCGGCACGCTTGGCGAAATAGCCGATCTCGACCATGGTGAACGCTTTGAGATGCACCGCCGGGAAGCGCTCTTTGAGGCCGGAGATCATGCCGCAGAACCAGTCCAGATCGAGCTCCGGATGGAGTCCGCCTACGATGTGGAACTCGGAGACGGCCTCCGAGTAGCCTTCGCCGGCCGTCTCATAGACCTGCTCGTAGCTCATGGTGTACGCCGCATGGTGGCGCTTTTGGCGCCCGAAAGCGCACAGCTTGCAGGCGGAGACGCAGACGTTCGTCGGGTTGATGTGGCGGTTGACGTTGAAATACGTCGTGTTGCCGTTGAGTTTCTCGCGGACGTGGTTGGCGAGGTACCCGACGCCAAGCAGGTCCGGCGAATCGTAGAGCGTCAAGCCGTCGTCGGCAGTGAGCCGCTCGCCGGCGAACACCTTCTCGGCGATGGGCTGGAGTTCAGGTGCGAAGCGGGGCGTCATGGCGGCTGCTCTCAGGCGGCCGGGAACACGAACAGATCCAGGCCCCAAAACACACAGAATAGCAAGCTTACAAAGCCGTTCAGCGTGAAGAAGGCGGCGTCTACTCGGCTCAGATCGTCCGCCGAGACCAGACTCTGCTCCCAGGCCAGCAATGCCGCCACGACTGCAATTCCCGCCAGGCCGACCCAGCCGAGATGGGCCAGACTCCACAGCCACACCAGTAGCCCGACCATTGCGACGTGGAACAGCCGCGAGAGCGCCAGGGCCCGCCCCACCCCCAGAGCAGCCGGGAGCGAATGCAGCCCGCGGTCGCGGTCGAAGTCGGCGTCCTGGCAGGAGTAGATGACGTCGAACCCGGCCACCCACAGCATCACGGCCGCCGAGAGCAGGGTCACCGGCCAGGAGAACTCGCCGCGAATCGCAATCCAAGCCGCCAATGGGGCGATCCCGAGCGCGAGGCCCAGAACCAAGTGCGCCATCGCCGTGAAGCGCTTGGTGTAGGAGTAGCCCAAGACGACCGCCAGAGCCACTGGGCTGAGAGCTAGGCACAGCGAATTCAGTCGCCACGAGGCGAACACGAATACCGCCGACCAAAGCGTGATAAATCCCCAGGTAAAACTCTTGGAGACCTGACCGGCGGGGATTGCCCGCATCTGGGTGCGAGGATTCTCGGCGTCGATATCCGCGTCGACGACCCGATTGAAGGCCATTGCCGCCGAGCGCGCCGCGACCATCGCGACGACGATCCAGAGCAGCTTCCACGCGAGTTCTTCTGTCGTGAGTCCAGCGCCGCGAATCGCCAACATGGCGCCGGTCAGCGCAAAGGGCAGCGCAAAGATCGAGTGCTCGAACTTGATCATCTCAAGCACGACGCGGGTTTTTTGGACGAGGCTCATCGGTGCGCCAGTTGACCAGGATATATCGAGCTATTGGTCGAAGGCGGCAAAGCAGCCGTCCAGAGGGCCGGTGTAGTCGGGATGATCGGGGTCCAGCTCTCCTTCCAGCCATTCGACCGCTAGGGGGTTGAACATCCACGCGATCCCCTGGTGAAAGAGAATCCACTGCGCCTCGCTTTCGTCGCCCATCGCGTGTAGAGCCTCCATGCGCTCAGGGCGCGCCTCCGGATCGGCCAGGGCCTCCTCCACAAACGGATTGGCCTCGCGGGCCGTTTGCAGGTGAGTCCGCGCCGTTGTGTAGTCGCCTAGCCGGTAGTAGATGAGCGTTCGCGCCCAGGAGAGGAACGCGCCCTGGTCGTCGGGATAACGGCTTTCGATACGCTGCGCATCCGCCAAGCGATCGGCGGTGAGGTAGAGAGCGGTCAGCTCGTAGCGAACGCCTAGACCGTCTCGGGCGTCGACGACCAGCAGTTCCTCGAGTTCCCGGAGGGCGTCGACGACTCGTCCCGCCGTCAGTAGGCCGCGCGCGAGCGAATAGAGCGCTTGCAGGTAGGGGCGAGCCGCCGGGTCCAAGCCGATCAACCCAGGCGGCGCGTCCAGCTGCGCGATGCCGCGTGCACCGATCTCGACGGCCTTTCGCAGGCCTTCCAAACGATCCTCGGGTTGGCCTTGGGATTGCGCCTGAAGGATCAGAGCTTCGATGCACTCCGGGTCCTGCTCAAGGGCCTCTCGGACGAGCCGGAGAGCTTCTTGCTCTTCGCCCGCTTCCATCGCCGCCCAGGCTAGTTCTCTCGCGGCGATTTGTCGGCTATGCACCCGATCTCCATCTCCGAGAGTCTACCCGACGGCGCGCGCAGCGAGACACTCGCCTACGATTCTGGGCGTCAAGAAGGACCTTCGAGGTCGCTCGCCAGAGACCGTCCAGCGTAGCTATTGAACAGCGATGGTGAGTTGTCGGCTGCCGGTGAATCCTCCGATGTTTAAGGTCAGAGGGACTCCCGCGCCTGTTGGGGCGTTGTCGGGGATGAAGATGTTGATTTGGAGCAGGCCCGCGAAGCCCGGAGCCAGTCCGGCGAAGAACGGGGCTTGTGAGATGCCGCCAAAGCCGACCGTCACCGGCAAGCGGGTGAGCGCGAACGGATTGGACGGAGCGGGGGCTCCCTCGATGTTCGGTCCGTTGGTAAGCCCGCCGCCGGTGGCGTAGAGGATGACGAAGTCGCCGCGGCGAGCCGGGTTGGACGCCGAGTTGATGGAACCGTCGGAGTTCAACGCGATCACCCGATTGGAGCCGTCGCTGAAGCCGAAGAGTCCGGGGGCGGCGTCTTGCACGCGAACCTGTAGGACGTTGGTGGTGACGCCGCCGGTGATGACGACCACGTCGATCGCGCCGCGCCCGGAGACCGCGTAAGGGACCTGCGCATTGATCTGATCGCCGCGGACAAAGAACAACGGGGCCGGCACGCCGCCGAACAGCACAATCGTTCCACCGACGAAAGTCGGCAGACGACCGCTGGGATCGAGCCCAGGTTGGATGCCCTGCGCGGGGCCCATTTGCGAGCCGAACAGAGTGACGATCTGCCCCGGAGCGACGACAGCCGACTCGAAACTGGCGGCATTGGTGACGGCGGTCAATTCGATGGTTGCGGGACCGGAATCGACAGTAGCCACGATACGCCCGGTCACGTCCACGTTCGGCGTAAAGACGACGATCCCGAAGTAGTAGCGTCCGGCCTGGAGCGGCGGATCCGACTGGAGGTCGACGACGATCTGTTCGACGCCAGTGAGGCCTTCGGCCTCGTAGTTGGCGACAACCTGGCGATCTTCGACCGTGGGCGGCTGCCCTAGTCGAGCGAAGAGGTCGAGGTCGGCGTCGGGGGTCTCAGTGACGAGATCGACGACTAGTCGACTGGCGCCGGCGGGCACGTCGACGGCGAAGATCTGGCTGCCGATGAAAGTCGGCCCGTCGACGGCCTCGATATCGAAGCGGCCGGACTCTCCCGAGGTCAGGACCGTCGCGCCGCCGGGATCGGGGCCCGGACCGATCAAGATATCGGCGCGGATCTCACCCTCCGTGCGAGCGTCCTCGGTCCACACGGCCAGCATGGCGAAGTAGGTCCCGGGAGCGAGGCCGTTGCCGGGAGTGACCGTAATCAGTTCTTCGCCGGAGAGACTGGTCGATTGATAGTCGGAAACGATGGCGCCGTCTTGGATTGAAGGGGCCACGTCGCGGCTCAGATGCAGATCCACGTCGACACCGGGCGTCGTCGTCTTGACCTGAACGTCGAGCTGGCCGGCGCCGTCCGGGACGACGATGCGATAGGGGCTGCCGACGAAAAGGCGCGGGCCGGGGACGGGCGGCAGGTCGAAGGTAATCGGCTGCCCGGAGATCAGATCGCCGCCGGTCGGCAGAGGAGGCGGCGGAGCCAATTCGACGTCCGCGGTGATGGTCCCGCTGGACGCAGCGTTCTCGGTAAAGACAAGAATCGAGGCGAACAGCGCGCCTCCCCGGAGGGCAGGATTGGAAGCGGCGTCGATGACGATTTGCTCATTGCCGTCCGCTCCTCTGGACTCGAAATCGGACACGATGCCGTCGTTGAGTTCGTTGTCTTGGCCGAAGCGGGCGAACAGGTCGGCGTCGACGGCGGGGTTGTCGGAGGTGAGCGTCAGAGTGACGCGAACGGCGTCTTCAGGAATCTCGACGACAAACGAGTTGGCGCCGATGTAGATGATCGGAGTATCTCTAGCCGGGAAGCTGAATCTCTCCGGCGTGCCGAATTGCAGGACCGTGGGGGGATCAATCGGCGGCGGAGGCGTGGCTCCTCCGGCATCGAGAAACTGCCGAATCGCGGGAAAGATCGCGGAAAAGTGGGTATAGCCGGAAGGCGAGGGATTGACGGCACAGACGTCGTCGACCTTGAGACCGAAACTGAGGGCGCCGACCACGACGCCGGGTTCGGAGAAGAGCGCTGACCCGGACGAGCCTCGCTCAGTTCGGCCGTTGGTTTCCGCTACGAGCGCGTAGGTGGCGGGATCGGTATCAAAGATCGTGTCGGGAACGATCCGGCCGCCGGAGATCCGTTTGAAAGCCCCGCGCGGGTGATGGATACCGGTGACCTGGGAGCCGAAGGGCTGAGGGTTGGCGTCCCACCCCTGGAAAAAGACTCCGTCGGGGAGATCACCGAGGATCTCCAGGAAAGTCATATCGCCCTTGGGGTCTCCGAAGTCGCCCACGGTGGAGAGGAGACGGGCTCCGGCTGTGGTCCGAGGCACGTCGCGGAGCGCGGGAGGAGCGCCATTGCAGGTCTCCGACTGGAATCCCCAGAAGGAGAGCACCGTACGGGCGACGGACTCGGTCTTGAGACAGTGGGCCGCCGTGAGGAAGTAGGGGTCGAACGAACTGTCGCGCGTATTGAGCAAGCTGCCTGAACAGACGCGAGTCGAGCCCCCCTCCTCGAAGAGAATCATGCCCACGCCCCGGGCAGTCTGGGCCCAGTCTGGACTACAGGTCACGTCCTGGTGGCAGGCGGCTTCTTGCTCGACGTGCGATGAACCGCCCTCCAGTGAGCGAGATTCGGCGGAGGAAGGGTCGCCGCGATACTCCTGGAGATCGCGAGCGGGCGAGCGAGGCGCCGGTTGGGCGAGCGAGAGCGACTGAGGATCGCGCCAGATGTGGCCAATCTCACGGACTTCGAAGGGAACGGACAGTCCGGCAGGCTCGCCCGGTCCAGGCTGGTACTCGATGGTCAGCGACTGTCCGAAAACGAGGTCGCTCCAGAAGTCGCCGGCAGCGAACAGACCGGTCCCGGAGTAGGGCCCGACCACCTGGCCGTCCTCGGAGTGGATCCAGACACGTCCGGCGTCCACTTGGAAGTCGTGGAAATGCACGCGAAGCGCGAAGGCGTCGCGGGAGATGACTTGCAGTCGCCACAGGGGTCCGGCAGGAGTTCTCTGCCAGGCTCCAGAGACAGTGGAACGATTGGACCCGCCTTCCAGCGACAGACCCGCCACGGAAGCCGGGAGAGATCGATGGAGGCCGACGACCGCAAGCCCCTCGCGGCCCTGTAGGCGCCCGAGCTCCTCCTCGGCGGGCTGGTCGACCGCCGCGACGACGGGCCGCGGCAAACTCAACGACAGGCTGGGCGGGCGCACCTGGGCGGACGGCGACGCCGGGCCGCTCGGGCCGCGATAGAGGGCGCCGTGCATGGGCTCAATCTGCTGGGCGCTAAGAGACCCGACGGCGGAGACAAGGAGAAAGCCGACGATGATTGAGCGAGAGGTAGAAAGCAAGTGAAAAGGTCTCCCTTGAAGACTCAGAATGCATCCAGGGGCGATTGCCAAAGATGAGAAATTTCCTCGATAAGAAACGGCAGCTCGTCGCCGGCAGGCGCGGAAACCGTGGGGTGATATTCGACGACCACGGTATCGCCTTCGACCAGGTCGCTCCAAAATTCGCCGTCTCCGGCGGGTCCGTAGCCTTGATAGCGGCGCTCACTCGAAGGAGACGGTTCGGCCTCGGGTTGGACAAGCAGGAGAGTCCCGTGGTCGAGGTGGAATTCCGTGAAGTGGAGCCGAAGAGCCACGGCCCCGGGCGACTGGATTTCGAGGCGCCAGACAGCAGCTTCGCCGCCATCCCGCATCCACTTGCCGGGAAGCGGACGAGACAGCGCTCGGTGGGTCCCGATGCGTCGGCTACCGTCCTCATCGACGGGACCCTTCTCGGAGTCGGATAGCGGGGACAGGATGAGCGAGCCCGTAGCCTCCTTGGCGACGCTCTCCTGCTGAAGCGGCTGTTGGTTCGCAGGCGTCTGCAACGGAGCCGGGCCCGGCGGTCGATTCTGCAGGTCGCCGCCACAAGCCGCGGCTAACAGGAGTAGAAGAAAGGCGTAGCGCATCCCGATCGGCGTGCAGCCCCAATGATAGCCGCAGATTTCCGTCGGCAGGCCGGGCAGGCGCATCAGGGGCGAGTGGGCTAAGCGTCGGGAAGATTGGGGGCGGCAAGCAGACCGACGGCGTCGAGTCTCCTGAGCAGTTCCACGTTGCCTTCCAACTCCAGGAAGAAGCCGTAGTGGAGCATGTCCTTGGCTTCCTTGAGGGTACGCGCCTCTTCCAAGCTCAGCCGTGCGACGAAGCCGCCGGCCGAACGGTGGACGCCGACGTACCAGGTCTCCGCCTCGCTGAAGAGTCCCAGTCGCATCTGCTCGTCGTTCCACGTGAACCGGCCTTCCTCTCCGCGGGCTTGGACGAGCTCAATTCCAGCTTCTCGATAGGCGACCATATCGGCTTCTCGTACCTATGAGTATGCCAGACGACCTGATTTGGTTACGTAAAACAGCTACTAACTGTGTCGGATTACGAGGACGTCGCCGTCTTGTACGACGTACTCCTTTCCTTCCAACCGAAGAACTCCTTTGTCTTTCGCACCGGAATAGCCGCCGAGTTCAACCAGCGTCTCCCACTGAATGGTTTCGGCTCGAATGAACTTCTTCTCGAAGTCGGAGTGGATGGCTCCGGCGGCTTTCTGCGCCGTGGAACCGCGTGGAATCGTCCAGGCGCGACACTCGGTATCTCCGGCGGTGAGGAACGACATGAGCCCGAGCAAATCGTAGGTGGCGCGGATCATGCGATTGAGGCCGGGCTCGGACAGCCCGTAGCTCTCGAGGTACTCGGCGGCGTCTTCGGCCGGCAACTGAGCCAATTCGCTCTCGACGCTTCCGCAGACGGCCGTCATGGCGACGCCCGGCTCGTCGTTGAGCCACTCGGAGCGATACTTTTCCTCGACCGCGGTCAGTTCCCCTGCTTGCTCTTCACCCAGGTTGAGGACCAACAGCATGGGCTTCTCAGAGAGGAACTGAAACCCGCGCAGTCGTCGAGCGTCGTCCGGGTCGAGTTCCATCCGGCGCAGCGGCTGCTCGTTCTCGAGCATCTCGCGGCAACGCTCGAGTAGATCCTTCTCCTTGGGAAGATCCGGCGTGCGGTTCTTGTTCATGTCCTTGGCGACGCGCTCCAAGCGATTCTCGACGACCTGCAGGTCATTGATGATCAGCTCGGTCTCGATGGATCTCCAGTCGCGCTCCGGGTCGACCTCTCCCTCGACGTGCATGACGGTCTCGTCTTCAAAGACACGCAGGACGTGGGCGAAGGCGTCAACGGCGCGGAGGCTGGCGATATAGCTGCCCTCGCGCAGGGCCTCCTTGGACAGGGCGGGCATGTCGACATACTCAACGGTCGCTTGGACGGCTTTGGGCGGCTGAAATATCTCCGCAAGAGCGTCCAGGCGGTGATCGGGAACTTTCGCGACGCCCATCAGCGCCTTGACGGCGCCGATCCGGATTTCGCTGCCGGATCCACCGGTCAGGATATTGAACAAGGAGGTCTTGCCGACCTGCGGCAGGCCGATAATTGCGGTCTTCATGGGTGGAACTTTCTACGTTAGCGCGGCGTGTACGGCGAGAGCGACGACTACGCTCCCTTGCGGCGCTTGAGGCGGGTCATGATGACGATGGGCGATCCTTCGAAACCGTACTCTTCGCGGAGGCGGTTGATCAGAAAGCGCTCGAAACTGAAGTGGAACTTTTCATCTCGATTGATGAAGAAGATGAAGGTCGGGGGGGCAGTCCTCACCTGGGTGACGTAGCTGATCCGGGGTTTGCGGAAGCCCTTGATGGTGGCGCGGTCGAGGTCGGCTTTCTCCAAGATGAAGCGCATTAACTCGCCGGTCGCAACGCGCTTGCGCGACTCGCGCTGGACTTTCCTTACGAGGGGAAATAGCGAGTCGGTCTTGTCCCCCTGGAGTGCGGAAACGATGGCGATGGGGGCGTAATCCAGGAACTTGAGATGGTCGCGGACGTCGCGGCGAAAGTCGGCCTGCTGCACGTCGGAGACCGCGTCCCATTTGTTGACCACTAGGATCACGGCCTTGCCGGCTTGATGGGCGTAACCGGAGATCGTCGCGTCGATCGCCGTGAGTCCGGTCTCGGCGTCGATCACCATCAGGGCGACGTCGGCCATGCGCAAGTGGCGCTGAGCCATGATCACCGACAGCTTCTCGGTCATCTCGGTGGTCTTGCCCTTGCGCCGTATTCCAGCGGTATCGACGAACTCGAACTCGACGCCATCGCGCTCAATCGTCGCGTCGACGGCGTCGCGGGTGGTGCCGGCGACCGGGGAGACCATGGCGTGGTCGGCGCCGGTCAGTCGGTTCAAGAGGGTGGACTTGCCCGCATTCGGCCGCCCGATGATCGCCACGCGGATGTGGCGCTCCGGGTCACGGTCCGGTTCGGTGGAGACGGGGAACTGACCGCAAGCGGCCTCCAGCAAATCGTCGATGTTGCGCCCGTGCTCGGCCGAAATCGGAAACGGCGTTCCCAGGCCCAGCTCATGAAACTGGTCGGCCAAGTCCTCACGGGTCTCGGTGTCGCACTTGTTGACCGCGACGGTGACGGGCCGTCCGGCACGTTGCAAGAAAGCGGCTAATTCGCGATCGTCCTTGGTCAGTTCCGTACGGCCGTCCACCACGAAGATCACGTGTCCGGCGTCTTCAACGGCAATCTCGACCTGCTCGTTGATCAGAGTCGGAAACATCTCCTCCAAGCCGAAGGTCATGCCGCCGGTGTCGGTGACCAAGAACTTGCGGTCGCGCCACTCGCCGGCGAGCTTGATTCGATCGCGAGTAATGCCGGGCTGATCGCCGACGATCGACCGGCGGCTCTTGGTAATGCGGTTGAACAACGTCGATTTGCCGACGTTGGGACGACCGACGATCACCAGATCCGGCTTCTCTGTGCTCCAAGCCTGTGAATCTTCACTCAAAGCCCTATGCTACCTGGATAGTCGCCCTTGAACTTGGGCGTCTCGCCGATGAAGCTCCGCACAGCCAAGGATCGACTGAAGATCGAGCACTCGATCATCGACGGCCTGCGGCGCGTCCTAGAGAAGTTGTTGGCCGCCACGCCGGAGATCGCATCGATCATTCCCGGAGAGATCAAGAAGGTCCGCAAGGCGCGCGGTCCGGTGAAGATCCGCGTGACGACGCCGACGCAGACGGGATGGAAAGGGATCGCGTTGGCTGCCGGGGCGCGGCAGGAGCTGTTCATCAACACTCGGATGGACAAGGAAGCGTTGGAGGCGGCGCTGGAGAAGGCGCTGACAGCCTAGGGACGTTGCTCGACTTGGTCTCGCAACCGAGCTGCGGCCGATTCGGGCGGAGCCTGGTTGACGAAGACCCCGGTCGCCCATTCGAATCCGGCGACCTGGGCGAGGCGGGGGAAGAGTTCGATGCGCCAGCGATAGGCATCGGAGCGTCCAGCCTGCAGCGGCGCCGTGGAGACGAGCAGGTGGTAGTGCGGCTGTTCCAACGCCTGGTTCATGGCCCGGAGCAGTGAGCAGAGGTGCGTCGCTGTCTCCTGCAACGTTTCGTCCGACGTGTCTTCGAAGCGCGCCTCGGGATCGTTCGGCAAGATCCAAGACTCCCAAGAGAAGCGGGCGAAGGACGGGCAGAAGGAGGCGACACGGTTGGATCGGCACACTCGGAACGAGACGTCTTCGATGTCGCGGGAGAGACGTTCCGCCGCCGAGCCGTCGTGCCAGGCGGCGACCTCGTCAGCGACCCTCCGCGGGACGAATGGGACGGCCATCAGTTGGGAGTGGGCGTGTTCGAGCGAGGCGCCGGCTCGGGCTCCGTGATTCTTGAAGATCGAGGCGAACTGAATCCGCGGGTCCTCGCGGGCGACACGGAGACGACGACGCCACACGTCCATCACGACAACCAACTCGGGGACGCTCAAATCAGCGAGCGAGCGCTCATGATCGGGAGTTTCAATGATCACTTCATGGACGCCGTAAGCACCGCCTTCGACGCCGGGCTCGCGGGGAAAGGCCGGGTACCGGTTGGGGACCACCCGTACTTGCCATCCCGGATTGTCCGCGGCGCCTTCGCGGCGGACGGCGTCGACCTCGGGAGGGGTTTGCGCCTCGCGGCCTGGGCAAAAGGGACAGCGATCCTTACGATCACGGCTGCTTGCGTTGAAGTCATAGGGACGGTCCGCCCGCCCCGGCGAGACGATGACGACTTCGCCCCTCAGGTCGTGATGGAGGTCAGCCATCGAAGGCTCCTTGAAACAGCTCAATCTCGACCTCGGGCTCCAGCGTGACGCTCACAATGTCATAGCGGATGAGCAACGGATTCCAGTCGACGCGACGGGCGTACTCGGCCGCTGCTCGGATGAGATGCTGACGCTTCTCGGGGCCGACGAACTCCTCCGGACGACCGAAGTCCGCCGACTTGCGGGTCTTGACCTCGATGCAAATCAAGAGGTCGTCGTGGTAGGCAAACAGATCGACCTCGCCGCGGCTGTTTCGTGCCCGATAGTTCACGGCCACGATCTGGTATCCCAACTTCTTGAGGTAATCGTAGGCCAAGTCCTCGCCCTGGCGCGCATTGCGCAGGTGAGCGGGGAGCCCGCGATCAGCGAACGCGCGTAACTTGCGGAGGAGGAAGCCCATCGCGCACCGATCCCGCTAAGCGCGGTAGATCTCATCCAACAGATGCTGAACGGCTCGCCCGTCTTGGCCGGAGACGCCGGGTTCGCGCCCTTCGGACAGCGCGGCGATGAAATCTTCGACCAGCGGCTGGTGGAGGTTCTCGTGGGGAGGATGGGAGAGGTCCGTTCCGCCGTCGGGCGTGACCCGCGTGAGATCTCCGTGATTGAGGACGCGCGTGCGCAGCGTGCCTTCGCTGCCATAGACGGTCAGGGTGTCCTGGGGCTCGCGGGCGGCATGGGTCACAGTCAATTGCGCGCGGGCGCCGGATGCGGCACGGAAGAGCGCGATCGACGTGTCTTCGACTTCCCGCTCAAACAGAATGCGGTCCGACGTCGCAAACTCGAGTTCAAGCGCCCCGAGGAGATTCACGAAGATCTCAATTCGATGCGAGCCGAAGTCCATCATGGGGCCGCCGGCGGCGGTTTTCGACTGCAAGCGCCAGGGAACCGGCTGTCCCGGGGTCGCGTCGTAGCGCTCGAAGGCGTTGATCTGGGCGGTGATGACCTTGCCGATCTCGCCGGCTTCGATGCGCCGCTTGATCTGTTGTACGCCCGGATAGAAGCGGCGGTAGTAGGCGACGCCCAGGCGAACGCCGTGGGCGCGACAGGCATCAATCATGCGATCGCACTCCGCGGCCGAGAGCGCCATGGGCTTCTCGCAGAGCACGTGCTTGCCGGCTTCAGCGGCGGCGATGGCTTGTTCGCCGTGGACGTCGGGAGGAGTTGCAACGTAGACGGCGTCGACTTCCGGGTCGACGATCTGCTCGCGCCAGTCGGCGAAGTGCTTCTCCGCACCGAATTCGCGAGCGAACTCTTCGGCCAGCTCCGCCCGCGCGCGGCTCACAGACAACAAGCGACTGCCGGCGGCGTCACGGAGGGCCGGGGCGACGCGCTTGCGCGAGATGTCGCCGCAACCGATGAGGGCCCAATTCGTTCCAGAGTGACTCACAGGGAAAGTGTAAGCGACTACTGCTCGGTCCGTTTCAATTGCCCGCAGGCGGCATAGATTTCCCGGCCCCGAGGCTGCCGGACGAAGCACGGTAAGCGCTCGTGGACGATCGCGCGGAAGGAGGCTACGCGGGACGGATCCGGAGTCTCGAAGTCAATGCCGGGCCCTGGGTTCAATGCGATGAGGTTGACCTTGGCCCGGATGCCGTTGAGCAGCCGGCAGACTCGGCGAGCATCATCATCCGTATCATTGACGCCGCGCAGCAAGACGTACTCGAACGTAATGTGCTCCCAAGAGCGCAGGGTGTAGAGCCGACAGGCGCGGATCAAGTCGGCCAAGTGATACTTCTTGGTGATCGGCATCAGCCGAATACGCTGCTCCTCGGTAGAAGCATTGAGCGAGATAGCGAGTTTGGGCCGAATCTCGTGCCTGGCGATCTCTTCGATCTTCGGGATGATGCCCGAGGTGGAGACGGTGATGCGCTTGAGCGAGAGGTTCATGCCCTCCGGGTCGGCCATCAAGCGCACGGCCTTCATGACGTTGTCGAGATTGAGTAAGGGTTCGCCCATGCCCATCATCACGACGTTGACCGAGCGGGAGGAAGGATCGAGGTCGTGGGCGGCGGCGAGCGTCAACACTTGGCCTACGATCTCGCCGGCGGTGAGATGACGCTCAAGGCCCATCAAGGCGGTCAGGCAGAACTTGCAGTCGACAGGGCAGCCGACTTGGCTGGAGATACAGAGGGTGTCACGGTTCTCGTCGGGGATGAAGACGGCTTCGACGGTTTTCTCGTCGGAGAGCTGCAGGAGGTAGCGCACCGTCCCGTCGGCGGCTTCAATGCGCTGGCTGACGGCGGGCCAGCCCACTTCGAAGGTCTCTCCGAGCTCGCCTCTGAGAGCGCCCGGTAGAGTATGGATTGCGTCGAGCGTCTCTCGACGGCTTCCGTACAGCGCATGGTAAAGCTGACGAGCGCGAAATGCCGGCTGGCCGCGTTCTGCGAGCAACGCGGCAAGGTCGCTAACCTCCTTTCCTACAAGCCCTTGCATGACTGCGATTGTAGCGAGAAGCGAACCTAAACAATCAGCAGGGACATGATAACCTGGGCTGCTTGAGTATTCTGGGACCGCAGTCGTCGATGCCTGGCGACCCCGCTTTAGTCAACGTGCGTCGCTCCGTTCTACCGAACGGACTGCCGGTGATTACCGAAGAGATGCCGCACGTCCGTTCGGTGTCGATCGGCGTGTGGGTCGACTCCGGATCGCGCCACGAGTCGGTGGAGCAAGGCGGCCTCTCCCACTTCTCCGAGCACATGGTGTTCAAGGGAACGGAGTCCCGATCGGCGGAAGACATTGCCTGTTCCATTGACGCTATCGGCGGCCACCTGGACGCATTCACGACGAAAGAGAGCATCGCCTTCACCGCCAAGGTCCTTGATGAGAAGTTGCCGGCCGCGCTCGATATTCTGGCCGACATGATGCTGCGCCCGGCGTTCAGGCCGGACGACATCGAGAAAGAGAAGGGCGTCGTGCTGGAAGAGTTAAAGATGGATGAGGACAACCCGGACTACCTCATCCACGACCTCTTCTCCTCGGGTTTCTGGCCGAGCCACGCTTTAGGGCGGCCGATCATCGGCTCCAAGGAAACGATCGAATCTTTCGACCGCGGGATGCTCGAAGAGTTTTTCCGACGTACGTTCCAGCCCGGCAACATGCTCGTGACCGCAGCAGGCAATCTCCGCCACGACGACTTGTTCGAGATGGTCACGGAGCGATTCGTAAGCTCGCCCCCGGCGGCGAGGCGCCCGATCGACTCCGAACCGGATGCTCACCCGACGATCTCGCTGCGAGACAAGCCTTCGCTTGAGCAGGTCCACCTGTGTCTGGGCGTCGGTGCGCACTCGATGGCCGACCCTCGGCGTTTTGCCGGCTACGTGCTCAGCACGCTGCTTGGCGGAGGCTATAGTTCGCGACTGTTCCTCAAGATTCGGGAACGGCTGGGCCTGGCCTATTCGGTTTTTTCCGACCTCAGTCTGTACGCGGATACGGGATGTTTGAGCGTCTACGCGGGGACGTCGTTGGAGGCGCTGCCAAGAGTGATCGAGTGCACTCTCGCCGAGTTGCACGATCTAAAAAATACGGCGATTGCGCCCGAGGAATTGCGCCGCGCCAAAGATCACTTGAAAGGCAGCCTGGCGTTGAGCCTGGAATCAACATCCAGCCGGATGTCGAATCTGGCGCGTCAAGAAAAGTATTTCAAGCGCGCCTACTCCCTGGACGAAGTTACCGCCAGCATTGAACAGGTCGCCGCGGAAGAAATTACTGCCCTGGCCCAGGAATGGTTCCACGGCGATCAGATCGCACTCGCCGTCCTGGGCGACTTGCAAGGGTTCAGCATCGACCGAAGAGCGCTGACCTGCTGATCCAGAGCGCAAGGTACCCTATCGGCGAGCCCGCTAGCGGGCGATTGAGGTTCCGATGCGCGCATTTCTACTGTTGTCCGCTGTTCTGGCTATGGCGGCCGCCCTCCTGATCTCCCACAAGAACGCTCCCCTGACCCGGCCCGAACCCCGTTTGGCGGCACTCTCCGCGCCCGCGCTGGGTGCGAGTTTCGAGCCCAATTGGGGGCAAAGCGATTCCGAGGCGCTGTTCCTCGCACGCGGCGGCGACCTGTCGTCTTTCTTCTCCCGAGACGGCCTAACGGTGTCGATGCTCTCGGGCAACGGGACGTCGTTCGCGGTCCGCATGAGGCTCCTCGGCGGGGATCCGGATGTAACAATTCGCGGCGACGAAGCGCGTCCGGGACGCAGCAACTATTTCCTCGGCGACGACCCCGCCGCTTGGCGCAGGAACGTGCCTCACTTTGGGCGCGTGCGATACGAGCAACTCTACCCGGGCGTCGACTTAGTCTATTACCGTAACGACGAAGGGCTGTTGGAGTACGACTTCGAGGTCGAGGCGAAGGGAGACCCGGCCCCGATCGCGTTTACCTTCGACGGCGCCGACGAGGTCAAGATCGCGCCTTCCGGAGACTTGCTCGTCCAAGTGGGCGACGAGTCTCTGGTCCACCGACGACCCGAGGCTTACCAGCTCGAGGGATCTCGCAGGACGCCGGTAGCGTCCTCGTACGTCTTGGAATCGGACCACCGAGTCCGATTCTCTCTCGGTGAATACGATGCCTCGCGGCCTTTGGTTATCGATCCCGTCTTCGATACGAACTTCTCCATCGGGGGGACGAGCCAGGACGACAATCCCAGCGTGTTCATGGGAGAGGACGGTCGTATCTATCTAGCGGTGGAAACCAACTCGCCCGACTTCCCGACAACGCTCGGGGCGCGCGACCGCAGCCACAACAGTGTGGACGAAGACGTTCGCACGAACGATATCGCGGTCGCGGCGATTACCTCCGACGGGCGGTTTTTTGAGTTTTCTACCTTCATCGGCGGCGCTGCCGAGGATAAGCCGGAGGGCTTCGGCCGACGCATCGAGGTCGATTCTCGCGGTCGCATTGTGGTCGTAGGCTGGACGGAATCGCCCGACTTTCCCAGCACGGCCGGAGCGGTCCAGGAAGCCGCGCAAGGCGAGCGGGACATCGTCGCGTTCATGCTCAATCCCGGCGGCGACCAGCTGCTCTACTCGACTCGTATCGGAGGAGCGGGGAACGACCTCTATCCATCTCTAGCAATCGGCTCGGACGACGACGTCTATATCGCCGCGCAGACCGACTCCGACGATATTCCAACGACGGCCAATGCGATCGATCGCACGTTGAACGGCGGCTTCGACGCCTACGTTGCACGGCTGCGCATGGACGGAGGAGGAATGTCGGACCTGCTGTACGCCAGCTACCTCGGCGGATCAGGCGACGACGAACATGCCTCCATGGCTTTGGGCGGCGGGGACGTCGTACACCTGGCGGGAGAGACCTCCTCTGGGAACTTCCCGGTAACGGCGGGGGCGTTCGATCCCAGTTTCAACGGCGGGGCCGCCGGCGGGAGCGACCCCGGGGACGACATCTTCGTCTGCAAGCTCAGTCCACTGGAGGGGGACGCGACCACGCTTGTCTACTCCACCTACATCGGAGGATCGGGCGAAGACGACTTTGACGGGCGGTCGCCGGGAATCGTCGTCGACCCCGGAGGCGATATCTGGTTCACCGGCGAGACCATTACTCGGCCCAACGGCCCGAATCCTTTCCCGACGACCCCCGACGCCTTCGATCGGACGCTGGATCTGGGCGTCGACGGCAACGACGACGATCTGGTGCTCGTCCGCCTACGTCCAGCCGGCGGCGGCCCCAGCGATCTGATCTATTCGACCTACTACGGCGGAACGGGCGACGACAATCAAGGCACGATCGCGCTCGATGCAAACGGAGTCGTCTATTTGGCCGGGGAGACGGAAGGTCTTGATCTGCCGACCGTAGACGCTCTGCAAGAAGAGAACGCAGGCGGCGAAGATCTCTTCCTCGCGGCGTTTACCCAGGGAGGGCGAACGCTCGCATACGCTTCGTATCTCGGCGGCCCGGGCGACGACGGCGAAGCCAATCTGTTTGTGAACGGAGACGGCGTACTGCTGGCGTCCGAGGGCGCTTCAACCAACAGCGCTCGGCAAGTATTCGTCGACAAGTTCGTCGATTTCGGCTTCCTGCGCGGCGTGAGCACGCTCGCCACGGTATCGGCTGCGGACTTTGGTCGGCGTGTTGCCGGCGAGTCGATCGTGAGCGGCTTCGGCTCAGGACTGGCCTCCGGCACGTTGGCCGCCGTGGAGCTTCCGCTGCCGACGGACCTGGGAGGCACGACGGTGGAGATCGTGGACTCGGCGGGCGTCTCGCGATTGGCCGAGTTGTTCTTCGTGTCGGCGGGACAGATCAACTACTTCCTGCCAGGTGGACTCCCACTCGGCCTGGCGACTGTGACCGCTCGTCTGGACGGCGCCGTGATCGCACGGGGCACGGTCGACGTTCGGCAGGTGGCCCCGGCGCTGTTCGCGCTGCCGGGGCAGACGACGGCGGCGGGCTCCTTCCTGCGCATCGCCGCCGACGGGGTCCGTACGCAGCAGTTCGTCTTCGACGCCCAGTCCCAGCCCGTCGCCATTGCGCTGGGGCCGGAGGGCGAGCAAGTCTTCTTGTTGCTCTTCGGCACGGGCGTGCGCAACTTCTCAGGGGCCGTGGAGGCGACGATCGGCGGGGTAGCTATCCCGGTTCTGGGGGCCGTGGCGCAGGGAGCTTTCGTCGGTCTAGACCAGGTCAATCTCGGCCCCATTCCACGGTCGTTGATCGGCTCGGGCGAGGTCGAAATCATTCTCACCGTGGACGGAGTCGAGGCTGCGGCTGTGACCGTAGTGATCGGGTAGACTGACTTCCGATGACCGACGAGCAAGCCCGTCGTCAGTTGACCGCGGCAGTAGCACGGTTCCGCGCTAGCGCCCAACAGGAGCGGCTCGCCGCCGCTCTTCGGGAGTTGGGGGAGACGGAACGGCGGCTAGGCAATTTGGCCGCTGCTCTCGAGACGTACGAAGAGGCCGTAGCGCTGTGTCGCTTGGAAGGCGAGACGCGGCAGTTGGCCCACTGGATTCGTCATCTCGGCGACGTCCATCTCGAAGCCGGCTGGAATGAGGACGGCTTGCGGTGCTGCCGCGAGGCGCTGGCGATCTACCGGGACCTCGCAGACGCTCCTCCGGGCGACGTCGCCAATGCAGTCAGGAGCGCGGCGCTGGCCCACGCCGAGTGCGGACTCGATCAGGAGGCGTTGGAGCTGTTTCAGGAGGCAAGTCGGGCCTACGGTCTCCTGGGAATCGAGGCTGGAGAATCCGAGATGAGCGCCCAAGCCGGCCGCGCCGCAGCTCGTCTGGAAGGTTCGAGCGAAGGGAACCGTCCGTCCAGATAGGCGCCAAAGCGAGCGAATCCGTGCGATGATGGCCGCGATGCGCCCGCTCACTCGTAGAAGCCTGCTGGCTTCGGCTCTGGCGCCTGCTGCGCTCGCAGCGGCGGGCCGGGCGGAGTTGCACTTCCAACCCAATCGAGGTCAGTTTAAGGCCGGAGTGTTCGGCTCCGATCAACCTCGTTGGCAAGGGTTGTTTTCCGCCGGACGAGCCCGATTGGAAGCGAAGAGGCTGCTGGCCGATCCCGGCCCCGAGGTCTACGCCCAGGCGATGGAGCGGCACAGGCCCAAGCTCGTGCATCTCGACCTGACGCTGCCGGGCGGGCGCGCAGTCGAGCCGGTAGGCGAGGACCTGCGCCCCGGGCGCAGCGACTACTTTTTCCACGGCGACGCGAGTACGTTCGTGCGCAAGCTTCCGCACTACTACCGGTTGCGCTACCCGGAACTCTGGCCCGGCATCGACCTCGTCTTCCGAGCGTGGGAAGGGCTCGTGGAACTCGAACCGGTCATCCGGCCGGGAGGAGACGCCTCACTGCTGGCGACCTCTTGGCGAGGCGCGGCAGTGAACCGAGATTCCGGCGGCGGGGCGCGATTGTCGACCTTGTGGGGCGTGGTCCGTCAGCGGCCTCCGCGAAACGTCGCCGGGCGCTACGCACTGGACGGCGACACGCTGCGCTTCCTACCCGCCTAGATAGCCGTTTCCGCCGGGGAGGACTCGGTCGCAAGCGCGGTTCGCGGCGCGTCTCGCAATTCGGGAAACTGGACGCGGATCCGCACGCCGCCGCCCTGGCGGTTCTCGAGCGTCATTTGGAAATCGGCGCCGAACAGGACGCTCAGTCGCTCATGGACGTTGCTGAGGCCGATTCCGGATTGGAAGACGGTCGGCAAGGCTTCATTCGCGACCCCAACGCCGTCGTCCTCGATCTCGATCTGCAATCGGTCGCCGCTGCGCGCGCTGCGCAGCCAGATAGTTCCGCCGTCAATCTTCGGGCTCAGGCCGTGCTTGATCGAGTTCTCAACCAACGGTTGCAGCAGCATGGAGGGAACGAGGGCGTCATGCGTCTCCGGGTCGAACTCACGACGGACATGCAGTTTGTCGCCGAAACGGACTTGCTCGATCTCCAAGTAGTCGTCGATAAAATTGACCTCCTCGCGCAAGGTCGCGAAGGCGTCTTGTTGACGGAGCAAGCGGCGCAGGATGGTAGACAGTTTGACGACGAGTTCGCGTGCGTTTGGGGGATCGACCCGAATCAGCGAGGCGATGGTGTTGAGCGTATTGAAAAGGAAGTGCGGGTTGATCTGAGCGGCTAGGTTGCGCAGACGCGCTTCAATCAACAAGCGCTGCTGCTCCTCAAGCTTCCACTCATTACGCGTATGGTTCCAGACCTTGAGCGTCACCGAGATGCAGATGAGCGTGGAGAAATAGACCATGACGACGGTCAACAGACTGGCGTCGTCGGCTTTTGAATAGGGGGAGAAGAGCCATTCTTGTTGGGCGAACGCATGGGCGAGGCTGGTTCGCAGGAACTCGACCACGATAGAGATAAAGAGCAAGAGCATTTGAAACGCGCTCTCGGCGGTGGGAACTCGAAACACCCAAGCGGAGATCGTGAAGGGGAAGAACGGAGTGAAACGCCAGATCTCCTCCGGGCCGGGAGCCATGTCGCGCAACAACCCCCCGAGCGCCCCGATCCCGACTAGGAAAGGGATCGCCAGCCACTCGTGAGCGGGCATGAGCGCGGCGGGAAGCGAGATCAATCCGCCGGCGACGAGTCCGGGAACGTAGCCGCCCACCAGGCCCGAGACCAGAGCGCCCTCCAGCCCGACTTCAGCGGCTTCGTAACCGAGGACCAAGCGAACCAGCGAACCGGCGGCGAAAACGACGCCGAAGAAGACGCCCAGGTCAAGCCGCTGGCGCAGAGTTCGACGCTCGCGCAAGAGCATTCTCTTGGCGAAAGACCAGCGCAGGGCGATCGAGGCCATCGACGCGATGACCGCGATCTTGACCAAGAGCTGGACCAGAATGGTGTTTTCAGCGCCCACGTGCCGCGGGCCGTCGGTTCCGACGGCCTATAATCAAAGATGGTAACCCCGTCCGCAGCGCCGATCGACCGGCCGACGCCTGAACCATCACCCTTATCCGCCGTGAATCAGCAATTACCGGCCGTTGAAGTCGAGCGGATCGCCGACGCCTCCCTGCCTTGCCGCTACGGGGAGTTCCGCGTCTTGGGCTTTCGCGGGATCGCGGACGGCCGCGAGTCGGAGATTGTGGTGCTGAGGCTGGGCGAGCTCGACGCCGAGGGGCCGGCGCCGCTGGTTCGTATCCATTCCCAGTGCCTCACCGGAGAGGTATTCGGCAGCGAGCGTTGCGACTGCGGCCCGCAGCTCGAGATGGCCCTGCGGATGATCGCCGAAGACGGCCGGGGCGTGCTGATCTACGATCCGCAAGAGGGTCGCGGCATTGGAATTCTCAACAAGCTGCGCGCCTACGAGCTGCAAGACAAAGGCGCTGATACCGTCGAGGCGAACGAGGCGTTGGGCTTTGAAGCCGACGTGCGGGACTACCGCTTGGCGACCGCGGTGCTGGGGGACCTGGGACTGCAGCGCGTGCGATTCCTGTCCAATAACCCGGCCAAGATCGCAGCGCTCGAAACAGGCGGGATCGTCGTGGAAGCGCGCGTCCAGTGCGAACCGTCCTCGGGAGATCGAGCGGCTTCGTACCTGCGAACCAAGAAAGAGAAGATGGGGCACCTGTTGGGCGACTGATTCGCGGGCGGGGGCGATCGTAGCGCTACACTTGACGCCCGATGCACGAGATCTTGCGGCAAACGCAACCGGGTGATCGCGTTCTCGACCTGGGAGCCCAATTCGGTAGTTTCGCGGCGTCGGACGCGGCGGGCCTGGTCGTTCGACTGGATCTCGATCCACGCCCCGGAAAGGGCGGGCTGCTGGTTTGCGGCCGAGCCGAGGCGCTGCCGTTTCGCGACAATTCGTTTCGCGCGGTCGTCTCAAATCACTCGCTGGAGCACTTCGACCAGCTGGACGAGGCGCTCGTGGAAGCGTCCCGAACGCTGGCCCCGGGCGGCGCACTCTACGCAGCCGTCCCGGACTCGGCGACGCTGAGCGATCGGCTCTACCGCTGGCTTGGGCGCGGCGGCGGACATGTGAATCCGTTCCCTTCACTCGTCGGTTTTCATCGACGGGTCTCCGAGAAGACCGGACTGCCTTATCGCGGCGGCCGCGAGCTGTTTGCTTCTTGGTCGTTTCTGAACCGGAAGAACTCGCCCGGGCGCGTGCAGAAGAAGCTCTACTTGCTGGGCGGCGGAGGAGAGTGGACCTTGCGATGGTGGAGCCGGCTTGCTCGCCAATTAGATGCGCTGCTTGGGACGCGGATCGCGGCCTACGGGTGGGCTTGCTACTTCGGCGAGGCCTCCGAGGTCGACGCCGAAGCTTGGAGCAACGTCTGCATTCGCTGCGGGGCGGGGCGACCGGCGGGGGCGCTGGCGGCGCGGTCACAAGGCTGGATCTGTTCCAGCTATCGCTGCCCCAGTTGCAGCGCGGTCAACCTATTCACCAGCGACTAGCGCGCGGCCTCGTTCGCCGGACTGCCAGGAGTCCCAGATCCCCAGGAACTTCAACTGGTCGTCAAGACTCGTTCGGGCGAGCAGTCGCGCGATCTCGTCGCGACTCAAACGCACGCCCAGTCGCTCGGGGGCGTCAGCAAGGGCGAAGGCGGCCCCGGTCGCGAAGCGGGCTCGCTCGCGTAGAGCGTGCTCGTCGACCTTGTCGTAGGTATCCGCCGCCGAGTGGTAGGCGGGCGCGTAGGCCTCGGTATCCTGGATGGCGATCAGGGCGGGGACGCCTTCCAGTAAGAAGTCGAAGTGGTCGCTGCCGAAGAAGGCTTCGTCGATCCCCTCTTGGCCGCCGAGCTGTCCCAGCGGAGCGAGCGCCTCACGCAACGGGTCCTTCAATTCCGAACGGCCGTTGACGGAGTAGCCCTGCACCGCTCCCAGACCCATGTCGTGAACCAGGACGGCGGCGTAGTCGTCGAGTTCGTCGCGATGGGCGCGGACGTAGGCGAGGGAGCCGATGAGACCAACCTCCTCGGCGCCAAAGAGAGCGAACTCGATGGTGCGTCTTGGCCGACGTTTGCCGGCGGCGATGGCTCGGGCCGCCTCCAGCACGACGCCGACGTTGACGGCGTTGTCTAGGCAGCCGGTACCCAAATCCCAGGAGTCGAGGTGAGCGCCGAGCAACACGACTTCCTCAGGCTTTTCGGAGCCTTCGATGCGGGCCACTACGTTGCGTGCTTCGACCGGGCCGCGTGAGCGGTTGGGCATACGCAGACGCACGGTCAGCTCCCGCCCGTCTCGGAGCAGACGCTGGAGGCGCAAAGCGTCTTCTCGCGTCAGGACGGCGCTGGGAATCGGGTCGAGGTCCGCCGTGACGGTATGTACGTGGCGATAGAGCAGACGATTGGGCCGGGTAGAGGAGAACAAGACGGCCGCGGCGCCGACGGCGGCGGCCTCGCGCAGGGCGACGATGGCGTCGCGTTGTTCAATGCCGAGAGTATGAAAGGTCTGTGCCTCGTCGAGCTCGACGAGGAGGATCTTCCCCTGCGCCTCATCGCCCCACTGGCGGATGCGAAACGCGGAGCCGTTGCGGGCGTCGAGCAGGGGCGCCTCCAACCGCCGAACGGGCGGAGACCAGGCGGTGGACACGGCCTTCACGGCGAAGGGAGTCGGGGTCAGCACCTCGATGCGCGTCTCGCCCTCGCGCCAGGTCAAGGGGACGGAAAAGGGTTCAAGACGAACAGCATCGACGCCGGCGTCGCGAAAACGTTGGGCGGTCCACTCTTCAGCGGCGTCCATCGCGTCGGTTCCGGGAAGACGCGGGCCGATGGCGTCACAAAGGTAACGAACGTCGTCGGCGATGTCGTCCGAGCGCGCCGCCTGATCGAGCAAGGTCTCCAGCGCCTCGGCAGACAGCGCTCCAAGGCTAAGTAGTCCAACTAGAAACAGACGAGAGAGCAACTGCCGTGAGACTAGCACGCCACAGCCGACCCGCCGCCAGGTTAGAGTTCAGGGATCGGCGCGCCCTCTTCGATCACCTCGCCTTCCCAGGTCGCAACGCCGTCGACGTAGGTCAGGATGCGGGCGGCGCTGCCTTCCACGGGCATCTTGTCCTGCTCGGGCAGCCACTTGCGGTGTTCGGCGATCACTTCGGCGTACTGGGGGTCGGCGGCCAGATTGTTCCACTCGTTGGGGTCGGCTTCCATGTCGTAGAGTTCTTCCGATCCGTCGGCGTAGGTGATGTAGCGCCAGCGCTCGGAGCGGACGCCGTGGTTGCCGTGGTTGTGGGTGGTGATGGCGGGGCGATCACGGGGGGCGTCGGGATCCGCCAATTGAGGGGCGAGACTCAGGCCCTCCAGGTCGTCCTTGGCGGGCAGACCGGCCAGTTCGAGGAGAGTCGGGTACATGTCGATGAGTTCGGCGGGCTTGGTCGTCTTGGAGCCCTGAACGACGCCGGGGCCCGCGAAGATCAACGGTACTCGGGTGGAGCGATCCCACAGGGTGTTCTTGCCGGTGATGAGCTTCTCGCCGATGTGCCAGCCGTGGTCGGACCACAAGACGACGACGGTGTCGTCGGCTCGGCCGGAAGCTTCGAGCGCGTCGAGAACGCGGCCGACTTGGCTGTCGACGAAGCTAATGGAGGCCAGGTAGGAGCGGACGAGGTTCTTCCACTGGTTTTCTTCTTCGAGGTACTTGAGGCGGGGTTCCGGGAGCGTCCAGTGAAGGTACCAAGAGAAGCGCGGGGTGTCGTCGCGATCGTCGGGACGCATGGGCGGGAGTTCGGTGGTCTCTTCGGGGTAGAGGTCGAACCATTTCTGGGTGGCGTAACAGGGGACGTGGGGTAGGAAGAATCCGACGGAGAGGAAGAAGGGGTCTTCGCTTTCGTCGGCGCCGAGTTGGGCAAGCTTGTCGACGGCCCAGGAGGCGACCTTCCAGTCGCCTTTCTCTTCGTCTTTGTGCGGGAAGACGCCCCAGTCCATGAGCGGATGATCAGCAGGGGTAGCGACGAGTTTCTGTTCCGGCGTGGCGCCGACGCTCGCACCGGGGCCCAGTTCCTGAAATTCCGTGTCGCCGTCCTTTTGGCCGTAGCGCCCGTGGTAGATCTTGCCGGTCGAGTAGGTGCGGTAGCCGTGGTCTTCCAGATAGTTGGGAAGCGTAACTAAGTCGGCGAGTTCGGGTACTTCGCGGAACCACGGCCTGAGTCCGTAGACGCCGGTGGTTCCCGGGCGCATGCCGGTCATCAGGGCCGTACGCGAGGGATTGCACAGAGGAGACTGAGTGTGGGCGTTGAGAAAGGTGGTTCCGCGAGCGGCCAGACGATCCATATGCGGGGTCTGTACTTGCGGATGTCCCTGGAGAGGGCCGACCCAGTCGTTCAGATCGTCGATTGCGATGAACAGGATGTTCGGTTTCTTGGCCGGCTCTTGCTCGGAGGGTCCAGCACAAGAGAGCGAGAACAGGAGAAGAAACGGCAGGAAGAAACGCATGGCGACTCGCGACAAGCTAGCACACGGATGCTAGTCTCGGGGCGAATGGAGCACGCCGAATACAGGACAGCGCTCGAAAGGTTGCGCAGCGAGCTGAACGCGTCCCTGGCCGAGGACGGCGATGCCGCGCCGGTGGAGCCGGATCGCGCGATTGGACGCCTGACAAGACAGGACGCGATGCAAGCGCAGCAGATGGCGCTGGAGCTGCGTAGGCGCAATCGGCAGCGACTCCAGATGATTGGCCAAGCGCTGGAGCGCTTTGACGCGGGCGAGTACGGCGAGTGCAAGCGCTGCGGCAGGCCGATCTCCGCCGCGCGGCTCGACGTGAAGCCGGAGACCCCGGTGTGCGTGGAGTGTGCGGGAGGAAAACGCTAGGAAGTGGTGGATTTCAGCCACTCCTGGCCGAAATCGCTAATGGACGCGGTGGAATTCCGGGCGTAGACTACGGCCAGTGACGTGCAACTAGAGGCGTTGGCCATGAAATCACACGCTGCATATCTCATCCTGCTGGGGTTGACCTTCACGGTCGCCTCGATTGCGCAGCCGGCGCGTTCGCGGTCATCCGCGCCTCGGGCCGCGGCTCCGGCGCGAGCAGCGGCTCCGGTCTCTACCGGTACGTCTTCAGGGGGCGGAGGCGGGGGATCGTACACGACGACGCGATCACGGAGCTACGGCGGACTCGGCCGGGGAATGTCGATGCCCCGGACTACGATGGGACCGCCGATGACGCGCGTGGAACCGGCTGGGGGCGGAGGGTTCAGCGCACCGGTTCGAGTCGACCGTTACTGCCCCACGAACGTTCGGACGATGGGCTACGTGAGTCTGAATCAGAACTTCTTCTTTGACCAGAGCTGGCTGTTTGGAGCGAGCGCGTTCTGTAGGTTGGGTTTCTTCGCGCCCGGCTACATGCCCTATTACGTCCCGATCACAAGCCGCTACATGCTGCTGCCTTCGCGCATCCGCTTGAGTTCCTCAGAGGGCGTGCGAACGGATCCGGTGAGTGTGACGTCGTTTACTGCACCGAAGGAGGCGCGCAAAGCGTTCGAGAAGGGATCGAAGCGTCTGTTTGGGGCGGAGAAAGACACGCTCGGAGCCAAGGAGGCGCTGCTCGAAGCGGTCGAGTTGCACCCCAAGTACGCCGAGGCTTGGACGATGCTGGGGCACGTCTACCTGCGCCTCCGCGACCCCAAGAAAGCCCGCTTCGCTTTTGGCCGATCGATCGAGGCCGATGCGCAGTACGCCGCGCCGTACGCACCTCTCTCACGAATGCTCGTCCAATCCGGCGAGTGGAAGCGTGCGCTGGAGGTGGCGGACAAGGGCGTCTCGCTGAATCCTTCCGACAGCCAGCTCAAGTACGATCTCGTTACTTCGGCGTTCGCCGCTGGGGAAACGGACACCGCTTATCGTTGGTCCCAACAGCTCTATGAGCAGGGCGACTCGGACTACTTTCCCGCCGTGATCTACGTGCTCGGTCACAAGGCACAGGCGCAGGGCTACGATGATCGCGCGGCTCGCTACTACGAGGAGTACCTGCGAGGGCCGGGCAGCCCGAATCTGCGTGCGGAGGCGCGCAAGGGGTTGGCGGAAACTCGCGCCCCGAGCGAAGCTTCTGCAAACAGCGGCCCCGGCAGCGCTGCGATCGACCTGGTCGTCCAGTAACCGGGCGCGGGCCGCGTTCGAATGTCGGGATGGCCGGGACCATCCCGTAATCTAAAGAGAATGCTTGTTCGCCTGGGCCTGTTTGCGGTCGCCGTTCTTTTTGCCTACTCGCCGCTCACTCACGCGCAGTCGATTTCCGACCCGGACGAGTTTGCGGGATTTGAGATCGGCTCCGATGGCAATCTGCTGCGTTGGGAACGCATCGTCGAGTACTTTGAGACGGCCGCCGAGCGAAGTGGCCGGGTGCTTGTGGAACGGCTCGGCGAAACCAATAACGGCAATCCGTTCCTGTTGGCGACGATCTCGGCGCCGAAGAATCTAGCCCGCCTCGACGAGATCCAGGCGAACCAGCGCCGCATCGCTCACCCGGAAGGGTTAACCGCCGAGGAGATCGACCATTTGGCGTGGGAGTCCCCGGCGGTCGTCCTGGTGAGCTACAACATCCACGCCACGGAAATTGCCGGCTCCCAATCGAGCGTCAAACTCCTCCATGAATTGGCGACGTCGGACTCTCCGTGGACTCGTCACGTGCTCGACAACGTGGTCTTCCTACTGGTGCCGTCGTTCAATCCCGACGGGCAGATCATGGTTGTGGACTGGAACAACCGCGTGCGGGGCACCGAGCACGTCTGGGCATCGCTGCCGTATCTCTATCACCCCTACGTAGGACACGACAACAATCGCGACGCGTACATGATGACGCAGCCGGAGAGCCGCTACGTGAACCAGGTTCTCTTCCAGGATTGGTTTCCGCAGGTCTACGTCGACCAGCATCAGCAGGGCAATACCGGCATGCGCGTCTTCGTACCCCCGTTTCGGAACCCCATCAACCCGAACGTCGACCCGGCCGTTTGGGCGATGGCGGGGCGGATTGGATTCGGCATGTACCAGCGGCTCCACGACGACGGCTTTACGGGCGTGGGATATGACCAGAAGTACACGGCCTGGTGGCAGGGCGGATTCTTGCGGGGCGCGTGGTTCCACAATACGGTTGGAATGCTGACGGAGGTGGCGAGCGCCAATCTGGCCAGCCCGGTGCATCAAGAGATCGCCCAGCTGGGACGGCCGGTACGAAGTCGGCGATCCCGAAACGACTGGCTGGAGGAGCGCGAGAAGGATCCCGACGCGCCGATGCCGCCGCCCGAAGACGTGATGCCGCGCTACGACTATCCACGCCCGTGGCTAGGCGGCAAATGGACGTTGCGGGACGTCGTCGAAGCACAACTGACCATCACGCGAGCGACTCTGGAGTCGGCCGCGAACGATCGGGTTCGGCTGGTCCGCGCGCAAATCCGAATGGGCTTGGACGCGATCGAGAAGGGCCGAACGGAAGCTCCGTGGGCCTACGTCTTCCGCCCCGATCAACACGACCCCGGCGCCCTCTACACTCTCCTCGAAGCGCTCCACTATGCCGGGATCGAGATTGACCGCGCCAACGCTCCATTTGAGATCGAAGGCGAGACCTACCCGGAAGGGTGCTACGTCATTTCCATGGCGCAGCCGTTCCGCGCCTACGCCAAAGACTTGCTGGAACCCCAGGAGCATCCCGACCCGGCGGCGATGCCGGTGGGAAAGATGGGCGATCAACCCTACGACCTGACGGCGTGGAGCTTGCCGGTCCAGATGGGCGTGGAGACGATCGCGGTACCCGTAGGATTCGAGGCCGACCTGACGAGGCTCGATCGCATACCCAAACCGGAAACCGCGTTTGTCGGCAAAGGGCGCGAAGGTTGGTTGATCTCTCCCGCCGCCAACCGCACAGCCACGGCGGTGAACCGGCTACTAGCCGCCGAACAGCGGGTTGCACGCGTGCCGGAGAGCCTGGAAGTGCAAGGCAAGAGCCTCCCGGCCGGAGCAATTTGGGTTCAGGACGCCTCTCGGAAGGATCTAGAGCCGTTGCTGGGCGACCTCGGGCTGGAGATCCTCGGGGCCGATAGATCTCCAGAGGGTTCGCACGAGATGACCGCGCCGCGGACTGCGCTCTATCGGCCGTGGACCGCTTCAATGGACGAAGGCTGGACGCGCTGGCTACTTGAACAGTACGAATTTCCGTTTGAGCCGTTACGCGACGCGGACGTGCGTCTCGGGGACCTGCGCGCGAAGTGGGACGTCATCATCCTGCCGGGCGACCGCTCCGACTCGCGTTTGGTGAGAGGCAACTACCGGAAGTCGACGCCGAAGGAGTACCGCGGGGGCCTGGGCGAAACCGGACGCAAGGCCATCCGACGCTTCGTGGCACAAGGGGGAACGCTGGTGACTTGGGGCGACGCCGTGGAGTTTGCCCTGAGCACGTTTGAATTGCCTTTGAGGGACTCGCTCGCCCACGTACCCACTTCGGAGTTCTCCAGTCCCGGATCGTTCCTACGCATTCAGGTAGACGCCGAACACACAATCGCACACGGGATGACGGCTCAGGCGACAGCGCTGTTCAAGAACGACAGCGCGTTAGAGCCGCTACCCGGGTTTTCGTATACCGACTTCACGACCATCGCCCGATATCCCGCTTCCAATTTGCTTGAGAGCGGTTGGATTCGAGGGGAGGAGCACCTGACGCATCGCATCGCTGCGGCCGAGGCGCGCTACCGGGACGGCCGAGTGGTGTTGATCGCTTTCCGCCCGCAATTCCGAGCGCAACCGCACGAGACGTTCAAGCTGGTGTTCAACGCGATCCACTCGGCCGGGGACGAGCGAGTGCGGTAGAATTGAAGATTGCGCGATTGGGCGCGTAGCTCAGTTGGTTAGAGCGCCTGCTTCACACGCAGGAGGTCCCCAGTTCGAGTCTGGGCGCGCCCACCATTTAAGTCCAATCTTCTCAACGATTCCAGTTCCCTGCGGGT
>Ga0070727_10000203_pt1 | contig 88562 bp, 70 predicted proteins | sample tdAd472_FD_66722 | JGI IMG/M metagenome (GOLD analysis project Ga0070727, IMG submission 66722) | Marine sediment microbial communities from the Atlantic coast under amendment with organic carbon and nitrate - tdAd47.2 | ecosystem: Environmental > Aquatic > Marine > Coastal > Sediment | place... | reverse complement strand
GTGGTGATCACGCAATGGGACTGGGCCGACCCCACCGCCTATCTGCATGACCTGGTGTCAACCGACCGGCGCGACCCAACGATTAATCCCTATGGCAAGATTTACGGCGCGTTGGAAAACAGCGCCGATTATTTGCCGGTGCTGGATCCCGCCACCCATAGCACCGACCAGATAGAAGTGTTCCCGGAAGACCCGAATTACAATCCCGCACCGGCACCCAACATGGCGACGTCCCCCTTCTGGGGCGACGAACCCATCTGGGATGCATCCACAACCGTGCACAATCCGATGATGGACAGCGACGGCCGGGTCTGGATTACTTCGCGCGCGCGCGATCCGAACAACGTGCCAACATTTTGCCAGCAAGGCTCCGATCATCCTTCCGCGCAGGTGATGCCGCTGGGTCGTTCCGGTCGACATCTTGGTGTCTATGATCCGAGCACCGACGTCTACACCCCCATCAATACCTGCTTTGGCACCCATCACCTGATGTTTGCCGAAGACGCGGACAATACCCTGTGGACCAGCGGCGGCGGTTCCGTGGTGGGCTGGCTCAATACCCGTGAATTCCTGGAAACCGGCGACGCCGTGGCTGCCCAGGGCTGGTCACCCTTTATTCTGGATACCAACGGCAACGGTCGCCGCGATGCGTTTGTGGAACCGGACGAGCCTATCGATCCATCTATGGACAAACGAATCAACTCCGGTTTGTATGCCGTGGCGCCGGCACCGGATGGTTCGGTGTGGGGTTCCAATCTCCATTACCCCGGCGCCATCGTACGGGTAGTGCCCGGCGACGACCCGACCAACACGGCATTAACCGAGTATTACGAACTACCACTGGATGAAGATGGCAATGCCATCGAGGGCTTCTCGCCCCGAGGTATGGACATCGACCGCGACGGTATTGCCTGGGTCGCCTTGGCCAGTGGCCACATGGGTCGCTTCGATCGCAGCCAGTGTCGCGGACCGCTCAATGGCCCCGAAGCCACTGGTCAGCACTGCCCGGAAGGTTGGACCTTTTATGCCGAACCCTTGCCCCAGTTCAAGAACATCCAGCAGTCGGGCAGCTCCGAAGGCAGTTATTACACCTGGGTAGATCAGTTCGATACTTTGGGACTGGGTAGCAACACCCCGATCAATACCGGCAATCAGTCCGGTAGCCTGCTGGTGCTTGACGACGGTGAGTGGGTGCGCCTGACAGTGCCCTATCCGCTGGGTTTTTACACCAAGTGGCTGGATGGCCGCATCGATGATCCCGATGGCGGCTGGCAAGGTCGGGGCCTGTGGGCCACCATCTCCAGTCGCGCACCGTTTCACATGGAAACTGGCGCGGGTACTACCAGCAAGGTCTATCACTTTCAGATGCGTCCTGACCCCTTATCGAATTGATCAGTTGGCAGCATGGAGGGGGTGATTTCAGACCTGTAGATTAACGGCAAATATCGGTCCAGTGTGCATTGAACTTTAACCCTTTCGAAAGGGCGACATATCTATGCACGACTTGCTGAATACCGAGTAGCGCATTCCGCTAAAGGGAAAAAGCCACCAGAAAATCACCCTCGCCACCGATGCCGGCCCTTGAGTCGCCCCCGGCAGCTATCACGACGAATTGCCTCTCTCCCTGCGGCGTGCCTACTGTGTAACTCATCGGAGTCGCATTACCCGGGAACGGTAGCTTGTGCTGCCAGAGTCTGTCTCCGTTATCTACGTCATAAGCACGCAGCATTTTCTCTGCGGAGGCACCGATAAATATAAGTCCGCTTTCAGTAAGCAATGATCCGCCCATGCCTGACATGCCGAATGGGAGTGGAATAAGTGTGATGTTTCGAGTGCTTCCGTGATGTTGGCGCCAGAGTTGTGTTCCCTGTTCTATATCAATAACCATGATTTCCGCTAGAGGTGGCCCGGCGCATGGCATGCCTACCAATGGATCCAGGTAGGGGTGGCGAGCCATCAGATGATCAGCTCCACGTTGAGGTGCCAGTTCAGCTCCAGCAGGCAAATCATACCGTTCATCGAATGCCATGCGAGCTTCTCGCCGGGTTGCCGGATCTGCACCACTATCTTCGATTACCGCCAATAGTTCTTGAGCGCCAAGTCGTGAAATGAGTTTAGTTCTGAATGGCACGTTATTGGTATTTACGACTACCAGACCGCGCCGTTCGTCGACGGCGACGCCACCCCAGTTGATTGCTCCCATATTGCTGGGTAAGCCGATTGTCCATTGGTCGCTCAAGGGGGTGAACACGGGACCCGCCAGACTCTCAGCATCCAGATCATCGCAAAGACCGAATACGGATTCGTTTTTGGTGTAACTGCGAGAGGTTTGGAACGCCGATGGCGGAAAAGGTTGTACTTCGGAAAGGCGATCCGACAGAGGACCTGAAACTGGCACTGGTTGGTAGCCCACTTCCACAAGCGGCTTCCCTGTTACGCGGTGCAGGATAAAAATATGACCCATCTTGGTGGCCTGAATCAAAGCCGGTACCTCTGTACCGTTCATCGACAAGTTCGCCAGGACCGGCTGAGCCGGCACATCGAAATCCCAGTAGTCATTGATGACGGTATTAAAATGCCAGAGTACCTCCCCGGTAGACGCGCGCAGTGCCACTACCGCGGAGCCGTAGTGGGCCATGTTTGTGCCCGGAGGACGGTCGTAATCCGGTGATGGATTGCCCGTTGGCAGAAAAACCATGTCGCGTGAGGCATCCACAACCATAGGAGCCCAGACGTTGGGAGTTCCGAGAGCATATCCACTGCTACTCACTGGTTGATTTTTGTAGTCGAAGCCGGGCGGTGCCAGATCAAATGCCCAAACCAGCTCACCGCTCACCGAATTATAGGCGCGCACTACGCCGCTGGGAGCATCGACTCGATTTCCGTCGCTTATAGCAGACCCAACAATGACAAGATCACCTGCAATCGCTGGAGGTGATGTGACCTGGTATTCACCGGCCCAGTCAATTGCGCCTACATCCTGGTCGAGCTCAACCTCCCCTTGCTCGCCGAAGCCTTGACATCGCTCGCCAGTAAATGTGTTGATGGCAACAAGTCGAGCATCGTTGGTGGCCATTAAGACTCTGGCGGGGCACTCACGATCCTCTGTAAGGGTTGGCGTGACGCTGCGACAGTTAAACTCATTTGCAGGACGCAGATTGCGATCAATTTCAGGATCAAAACTCCACAACTCAGCACCAGTCAATGGATCCAGAGCTATGACTTTGTTAAAGGGTGTGCATAGCAGCAGGCGCCCCTCTGCCAAAACCGGTGTGTTCTGAAACACATCTGCGACATCGCCGGTGCGATAGGTCCAGGCTAACTCAAGTTCATCCACGTTCTCTTTGGTTATTCTCTCGAGTGAAGCAAACTTCCTGCCCTCAGTGCCTCCGTATGCAGACCAGGCAGAGGTTGGACGCGCCTGGCCTTCTACTGTTGCCTGATGCGCATCAAAGTCTGGGGAACAACTGGCGAACAGACAGCACGCAGCAAATAGCCCTTGTTTAGCGAGAACGATAGTTGATTTCAATACCATACTCCTTTGGGTTGTTTTCGTTGGGATAAGCCTCAGCCTACAGCTTTGGGCTGTACAGGCGCCCGGAGATCGACTTGTAAAAGTAGCATTGGAATATTAGTGAAGCATAATCTGTGCCACGCTTCGGCATGCGATAAATCGCTATTTGCAACAAGGTGACAACGGGCAATTGGCGAAAACCGCAATATAATAGTCAGATAAGCCGGCATCGCGATGGCCAACACCACCATCTTCTAAAGTGCTAGAGGACGAAGCGAATTCAAGCGGTTATAAGGTGGATTAAGCTCGTGTTATATTATTTGAACTTCCGAAAGACCCGCGGATCTATCGCCGCAGCACCAAGCATGCCGCCCAACAGGGCTCCGGCGATGCCTGGCGTCGCGACGTCTTGGCCCGAGAGAAATAGCCCCGGCACCGGCGTCCTTGCTTTAAGGGCGTCGGAAAGTAGACGACGCGGTGTGGTCTCAATCCCGTAGAAGCCGCCTTTCTCATGACCGGTGAAAGATGCTGTAGCGAGCGGTGTGCCAAGCTCACAGTGAACGACTAGCGGTTCGAGTGCCGGGAACTTGGCCGCAAAAAATGCCATGAGCTTCCCTTCGACGTTCTGCTTGAGCGAACGCCACTCATCTGCTCGCGTTTTGGCTCCGCCCGCTGCAAATTCAGCCACATCTGACCAGTCAGCCCAGACGAATGCCTCACCGGTATGTCGGTTCGTTGGTCCCGGGTCGTGCATGGGATCCTTCAGCGAAGGAAACGAGATAAACATCCAGGGAATCGGCTCATCACCGGCAGGTGACCAAATGGCGTCGTTCGTATTCCAGCTCTCGTAGAACCAGTGGTTAGCGCGCGTTGCACCATGTCGGCCGATATCGCCCTCGAAACCAAGGAAGATTTCGAAGTGGCACATCGACGGTTTGAACGTGTCTATCTCACGAGCCCACTCTTGCTGACGAATATCTTCCGGTAGCAGATGCTTGATGGTCCCATCGGCTCCGACAGCCGATACGATGGCCGGCGCCTGGAACTCCTCACCTGAGCTCGTGCGCACTCCGACGGCTTTGCCCTCTTCAACGACAATCGCGCTGACCGGTGTGCCTGCGCGCGTGCTACCGCCGGCTGCCTCGATCACAGGGACCAGGCCTGCGGCGATTGCCGAAGCCCCACCCACCGGATAGCCAGCCCCTTCAAGATAGTGGCCCATTACCAGTGCGTGTACACCAAAGCTCGCCTCCGTCGGTTTACCTCCGTAGGTGCCCCACTGTGCCGACAAGACAGCGGCCAGCCGCGGATCGGAGACGATGTCCTCGATAACCTCATGAGTCGTGCGGCCACACCATCGCTGGATCTGTTTTCTGTTCCACCATTTATGGGCGGAGCGGAACGGTTCAGGGATTGCCCGCTCGGTGCTGACCAGTCGCATGGCTTCCTCAGCAGCTATCAATGCTTCGAAATATGCGTCGATCTCCTCAACATGCTCGGGGAATCGTTCCTTAAGCTCCATCTTATATGCGTCGGCGGGGCGTCCCACGGAGATGTCCAGCCCATCGGGGAAATGCAGCACGTCATAGACGGTGCCGACCGAACGAAACTCGATGGTCCTGCCGCTGAGCCAGTCGAGAATGCGCCCCGCAAACTGATCGTGGCCGAACAAACCGCAGTAGTGGAGACCAACGTCCCAGGTGAATCCTTCTCTGGAGAATGTGTGTGTGAGTCCACCGATCGTCTGCGCCTGCTCCAGCAGCAACACTTTATGATCCAGGCGCGAAAGGGCGGCGGCCGTCGTCATACCACCCATGCCGGAGCCGATAACAATGACATCGAAATCGCTTGCTGACTGTCTGGCTGCCATTTGACAATGTCTCCTATGGGGTATTGGTAATCCACATAATTCGAAATGTGGAGTTCCTCATTCTCAAACCTTTCCCGCTCCTGCAGCGCTTTCACAGATGGCCGGCTTTCGACTCCAATGTAGTCCCATTAATTATTGCTTTGCGTACAATCGAACATTGAAATGGCCTTCATTCCTAAAGCGTCGAGATTGATGGTTGATGCCTGATCTGAATTACACACAACTCAGCTCGCTCAGTATACTCCAGGAATCAGCCGATAACGCACGTGTCTTGCGTAATCTCGATAGCCTGGTAACTCTTCCTTTAATGCCTTGTCCTCCAGTGCCGTTCTGATCACCGTGATCATTAATGCCAGCACTCCAGGAATAAGTGTCCATGCTGAATTCAGTGCAAGCGCTAAACCCAATAGCGGAGGAATATTACCGGCATAACCCGGATGGCGCACAACCCGGTATGGACCGCTGTCACAAACCTCGTGCCCTCTATCCACCTGAATCCGCACCACGCTGAAAAAAAAGCGGTTCTCAGCCAGTGCCCATGCAGCGAAAGCGTATCCGAGTGAGATTAAAATGAATCCCAGCAGAACAAGCCATAGCGGAAATTCGGGTGTCCAGTTATAGCGGTGGTCCAGCCCTGCGACGATGACCAAAGGGAAGCTGACGCTCACGGCCATCAGAGGGGCGAGCAGCTTATCCCATGCTTTTGCACCTTGGAAATTTTCACTATTTTGTCTTTCGGCCATCAATCCAGGATGTCGCAGTTCCGCCCACAGTCGCCCTCCAATACCGGCGACCAGGATCAGGACAGAATAGAGCCACCCCTCCCACCAATAGAGGTCCCCACCACATAAGAACAAAATCAAGGGGATAAGGAGATAGACCAAAATCAATCTGATCCACTGATGAGGGGAAGCTTTTTGAGCCGGCATTTTACTGACCACCTTAACTATCCTTCTTTCTTCTCTATAGACATAATTTTCTGGTGCTGACGACTTCAATGACGTTCCAAAGATAAACAGCATCAAGTAAAAACTCTATACAAATACGTTTCAAGGTAAAAGTGCTAGACTGAACTGCAGTCACTTCATCCGGACACAGACCAATTAGTCCCAGGCTGTCACATGCGAATAACGCACTATCTCTACAACGCATTTGTCATCGAGGCAGATGGCAAAAAGATAGCCATCGATCCGGGCGGATTGATGCTCTACTTTCTGCGACTTACTACCTTGATTCCAAAATCTGAATGGCAAGATATCACTCACATCTTTGTTACACACGGCGACCCCGATCATTACTGGCATGCTGATCGTGTCGCCGCCGCCTCCAATGCGCCGGTTATCTGCAATCGGTCGATGCTCAGGGACACTGATGACGGACCAAGAATGCTCGGCCCGCGGAGCAAAGGCCTCACCTTCAACACTACGCTGAATAACGTAAACACCATTACGCCCGGAGAATTCCTCGAACTGGACGACATGGTGATTCGCGGCATCGAAACCAGACACGGCCCCCTGAGAATACAACTGGGTCCGCTGCACAGAACCATCGAGCCGGGACCCGGAGAGCGAATTGGCTGGGGCGCGATTGGTTTTGAAATCAGGCTGGCTGGCAAGACATTGGTCAATCTGGGCGACACGCTGCTACTAAGGGATGCCTGGCAGGACATCAGGACGCCTGACGTTCTGATGCTACCGATCGGCGGCGCATCAATCGGTAACACCATGGATGAAGAAGAAGCTTTAGAGGCCTGTAAAACCATCCAGCCAAAACTGGTTATCCCCTGTCATTACAATTGTCCGGCATTTTTCTCCAGGAAATATAACCCTGCTAACGAGGACCGCTTCGGCAAAAAAGTCGAGGACCTTGGACTGACCTGTTCCATACTGCACCTGCGTGAATCCGTGGATCTCTGATCAGCTTGGGACACGGTAGTCATGCGACTGTACAGATCCATACCGCCAAACCGGATCGGGTATTCAACGATATAGATTGTATCCCGAATGTACTCATCGAGTTGGTGAGTCATCGTTCGCTTTACTCTCACGCATCGTCGAACAGTCTGCTGATGATGTCTTGCATATGGATCAATGGCCAAAGGTGGCCAGCGTTGGGGACTTCAATGAGCTCACTGTCTGACACGGCTGCTGCCAGATAACGCCCCATGGCCGGCGAGACGCTCCGATCAAGGCCGCCGTACCAGAAACTGACATGGCACTTGATCGCATCAAGCGCGAAACCCCAGGATTTTCCATGGTTGGCGTTCATATCATCGACCATCCCTGCAGGGCCCTGAGTCAGCGCTTCAGTGAAGTCATCGATCAACATCCGTTCGACCTCCGGGCGATCGAGTATCTCTTTGTCTACCGAATGTAATTTCTTCTTCATCGTGTTGATGTATCTTTGGGGATCACGCCGAATCATTGCTGCAACCAGCCTGATATTTAACGTAGAAAGCCAGGGAGCATACCAGGCCAGTTTAAAGAAGAAACGGTTCACGCCACTCAGCCCCGCCATTACACCGGGCGCATTGGTGGGCGCCGCACCGGAAACCACACCGACAACTTTCAGCTGCTCGGGCATCAATGCTGCGCAGGCTAATGCTCCGGGGCAGCCTCCGGAAACGCCCAGTACGGAAAACCGCCTCAACTCTAACAGGTTTGCAAGCGACGCTACGTCATCTGCCCAGCTCAGATGACTACGGCCAGGATCGGGATCCGAACCACCATAACCCGGCCGATCGGGTGCAATCGCCCGTACTCCCGGCGGAAACGGGCAGTCGGGTAATAACCCCCAGCTCATCCTGGAACCGGGGAGACCATGAAAAAGCAGCACAGGCTCACCGTCCGGATCGCCGTACTCTGCGTAGGCCAGGACCCTACCATCACTCAGTGTGACAGAGGAATCTTTAAGAGGTCTTGTGAAGAAATCAGGCATGAGTAGCCATTTTCGCAGCTAAGTGTACTAGAACATACTGAAGTCATTCAGGGATTGATACCGCTCAAACGGCAGTTAGATTTGCTGAAAGCGATATTACTCTTAACGAGGCGCCCTGATACTGAAGCGAGTACGACAGGTAGCTTGAAAACAGCCCTGAATTGAAAAAATGGCTGCTCGTAGCCGGGAGCAAAAGCTCGTTGCCAGCTTTCAAAATTTAGCAACACCCAAATCAACATTCTAAAGCCTTATTATTTCAAATACCCAACCACGTCAACTGGTTAAGGTATTCATTCAGCTGATCCCTGCCCACTGAATAACGCGTCTTCTTCGTGACCACACTTTCCATCGCGCCTTTTGCGCCAGAAATTTGCATTAGGTTTCGATCAATCACCATTAGTATTTGTGGCCAAGATTGCGTTAACAAAGTTCTTTTCAGCTCGCAAAGCGAATTGGAACAGCAAACTAAAACAATTGCTGTTCTTAACTTAGTCTGTGGCGCATATCTTTTTTCGAGCTCGATGATCTCGGAAAATCAATCGTCGCCTTGACTCTATCCTTGCCGAGAATTCGGGCCAACGTTGCTTTGACCGTAGCCTCGTCATCATCAAATCCGCCGTGGCTGTTGGATCGCGACGCTTTAACGGAACCTTCTTCCTCATAATTGGGCGCCAACACGTAGTCCGCAGTTTGTTTGCGAAACAGGGCCTGGAGGTCCTTGTCCTTTTTCACAAACTTTTGCATTCCAAGAATTGGCTCGCCGTCACGAAATAACGGAATACGTGGTTTCGACTCAAATGCATTAGAAACTAGGTAAAGAAGCGACTTATTGTAAACCCTTGCGCAGTGGTCGCCTTTTTCTGCTTTGCTCGTCAGATTGAACAACGCCAGTTTCTTTAGTTGCCTTTGATTGTAGACATCCAGATAAGTTTTCTTGAATAGTCTAACCGTGCACGCTGGCGCCCACAATGTGCAGGTTTCGACTGGGACACCAAGCCCTGTTGCCCCTTCCAGGGGTCCATTTTTTATCTCACCCTTGGATGCCAGATATTGTATTAACGGGCCATTGAAAATACTTCCGGCACTGTGTCCTGCGATATGAATTTCCACCTTGTTGTTTGCTGTTGCCAGCTTGGCCAATAGCTCAGCCACCAGTTTTGCACCGCCGTCCAAACGAGTCGTGGCGCGCCTGCCGTTCTCTTTCATCTCATCCCATTGCGCCTTGCCACTCAAACCGCGTGCTACAGGTTCCAATGCATCGTCGATTCTGTCGAGCAGGAAATCCTTGACTGACTCGATGGCACCTTCTGCGCGGCGTCGACGAAACGCATCTTCCAGAATGTTTTTTAAAGTTGTCCAGAAATCCGTTTTCCAGATGAACGCGATCGGATAGACCTTAGCGTCGAGCAGTGTCGGCAAGTAGTTTTCCACTCGCTGCAAAGCGTTCTTTTCAGCTACAAGCCCGCCATGCGCATACAGCAGGATGCGAACCTTGCCCCATGTCTGAGTGATGCGCGGTATGTGCTCAGTAAATATTTCCTCGACATCAGCAGCAGTGTTGCCCATCGTGCCAGAGGTGCGCAACACCCCATCGTTGCCAATGCTGACCACATGTGGCCTGAGGCCAACCGCCGATATTTTGCCCGTTATTATCCCGGCCTGGCCATGGTACACGCTGCCCTCTACATCGACTCTTACCGGAGCACCCAGACGGGCGACCCAGACATCCATTCCATTCTCAAGCCAGTCGGAATAGGAGATGTGAGCAAATCCGGCTTTACCCCAGTCTTTGCCCCAGGAGTTTTGTAACCAGAAGCCATCCTGGTCATAGCCAACCAACGCGAAAGCGTGCCCACCTTTTATTCTTTTGTGGCGAGGAATGATCCCATCGTCGCCAACCTTGTCCCAACCCGTATGAACCATCGCTGATGCATAAAGGATGCCAACCTCGGCGATAGCCGCGTGCATGGCCACAAGATCATGGTGGTTTACCCGGTAGTAAGCTCCAAGCGGCCGACTAGCCGCATTCGCAGCGCGTCCGGGTGTAAGGCGGGCGCTTTGATTGTCCTTCCAGGATGCGTCGTCACAGACACCGTGCTTATGCCAGCCTTTCATTGTCCCACGGGCGCTGGAGCCATCGTAATCTTCACCACTCCACTCGTCATAGCGTTTGGCCATTTCGTAGAGCATTTTCGCACTGACTGGCGTTTTATCCGGATAAATATTACGGGTTCTTAGCAGGTAGTTTGCTACCGCAGCAAGCCCGAAGCCAGTGCAGGCACCTTCTGACCCCTGATCGAGAATTGGAGGTTTCGTTTTTTGGTAGTCCTCCAACGGTAGTTCAACAGGTACTTCAACTAATGTCGGCTCAAACAGCTGGTCGCGAAGATCAGACGAATCCGGTCGGGCGTCAAACTCGCGGCGGACGGTTGCCTTTCGGGATTTCGACTTCTTCTTGGCAGGCATGGCAATACCCTCATATTAATGTGGTCGATTAGGAATAAAATAGTCTATCCCGCCCTAAAAAGCGAACAGTGATCCGCCTCCACTACTTCACCATCCTGTAATGTCTAGAAATATTTTTTCAATACCACTGTTGCTAAATTCTTTACTTCGCACCGATGTCCCGGGGCTGGGCATCGAGATCTTTCAATACGCTGAAGATCAAATCAATTCCTGACGGGTAACCCTTCACGCTGTTTGCTTTCCCAGTCTCTCGGCACGTTAATAGCAACATCCGCAGCTGGTAGTGGCTTGGCCCCTGAAATCACATCAGCAATTTTTTCTGCCACCATGATTACCGCCGCATTAATATTACCATTGGGTAGCGTCGGAAAAACGGAAGCATCCACCACTCTTAAATTTTTCAGGCCATGTACACGGCAGCTGATATCGACAACAGCAGATTGATCTGTTGCGTCACCCATTTTGCAGGTACCCGCAGGATGGTAGGCACTTTCTACGTTCTCTTTCACCCAGGCATCGATTTCAGCATCGCTGCTCACATCCAGACCGGGCTGAATTTCCGCGCCACGATAACTATCCATGGCTGGTTGTTGTATGATCTGCCTGGTTAGACGAATACATTGTCGCCAGGCTTCTACATCCTCTCCGTCTTGAAGATAGTTAAAGAGGATGCCTGGGTCAGCTGCCGCGTCTGCTGACTGGATTCTCACATGCCCACGGCTCTTGGGCTTATTGGGGCCTACGTGAACCTGAAAACCGTGGCCCTCTATGGAGGGTGTGCCATCGTAGCGCATGGCGGCAGGCAAAAAATGATACTGGATGTCTGGTGATTTCAAACCAGGCTTCGAACGAATAAACGCGCAGGACTCGAAATGATTGCTGGCACCAAGCCCATCCTTAAACAAGAGCCACCTGGCTCCTATCAATAACTTACTGAAAAGCCCCAGTTTCGAATTCAGGCTTACTGGCTGCTTGCAATGAAATTGAAAATACACTTCAAGATGGTCCTGCAAGTTTTCACCAACACCAGCCAATTGATGAATCTGTTCCACTCCTGCCTCGGCCAGAACTTTCTCGCTGCCAACACCTGATCGTTGCAGCAGCATAGGCGAAGCAATAGAACCCGCCGCAAGTATGACTTCCCTTCGAGCCTTTATACTCGTCGTGTTCTTGTCAGTTTCGACGCGTATACCAATGGCCACACCGTCTCTAACTTCAAGATGATGTACCAGTGACTTTGTGAGAATTTTCAAATTGCTACGATGTTTAACCGGATCCAGATAGGCTCGCGCTGTTGAGTCACGCACTCCATCGCGGACAGTCATGTGCATCGGACCGAAACCTTCCTGATGGCTTCCGTTGTAGTCGCTGGTTTCCGGGTAACCTGCTTCTACCCCGGCATCGATAAAGGCACGATATAGGGGGTTGAAGCGCATATCATTGCCACCGCAGACCCCAAGCGGTCCCTCCCCACCTCGATAGGTATCTTCGCCTTTAATCCAGGATTCAGCTCGCTTGAAGTAGGGCAAACAATCACGATAACCCCAGCCCTTGGCTCCCAGTTCTTCCCACTCCTCGAAATCGTGAGCGTTGCCACGCACATAAACCATGCCATTGATTGACGACGTGCCTCCAAGCCCCTTTCCCCTTGGGCAGGTAATCTGTCTTCCTCCCAAAGCAGGCTCCGGCCGGGAATGATACCCCCAATTGAACCGGTCCATCGCCATGGGATAAGACAGCGCCGTGGGCATCTGAACCAGAATATTTTTATCGCTACCGCCAGCTTCCACCAGCAACACCCGATTGGCCGGATTCACCGAAAGTCTATTGGCTAGAACACAACCCGCTGAACCGGCACCTACTATGATGAAATCGAATTCGTCCAACTTGTTTACCTGCTATATGATCGCCGGGTCTGCCAGCAATCGTCTTCGAAGAAGGGTCAACACCGCTATAGCAATATAGAACCCGAATACCATCAGCCCGATCCCTTCGATCTCAAGTGGCGTGAACTGATAAAACAGAACCAGGCTGTAGAGTGTAAGGTGATTTAGAGAATTTCCTAGCCCACGTAGGATATGGTCACTCTGAACTTACCGGTCGGGGTAGTTTCAAGCTTGTCCACGATCTGATAATCCAGGCCTACCGAATCGCCCAGAATTTTACTTACATTGATTTTTATGCTTTCCAGGATCTGCCTGGTGAACTGCTGATCCACCACCAACTCAACAATCAGTTGATCGAGGGCATGCTGGGTTACGCGAAACTGGATGACTCCAGGATTCTTTCCGACAAAACGTACAAAAAACTCACCTGGAATTTCAGTGCCATCAGACAATCTGATGATGTCCAGAGTTCTGCCAGTAACATCATCGATCTTCGGCAACCCTCGTCCACATGGACAATCATGGCCTGGAGTGCCCTGGATCGCCTGGTCGCCTATTCGATACCTGATAAAAGGCATTCCGTAGTTATGCAGGTCGGTTATGACGATCTCACCCTGCTCACCGGGAGGTACCGGTTGGCCGTCTTCACCAAGCACTTCAAGTAATATGTTCTCTGACGAAATATGCAACCCATCATGGACTGGGCATTCCATGGCCAGCAACATGAACTCGCGACTTCCGTAGCTGTTGAAGACTTTAGTCTGGAACACCCTTTCAATTATTTCACGCTGGGAATCGAAGAGCTTTTCTGCGGCGGCAATAATTGACTCGGGAGTGAATGCCAATTCATAGTCGTTATCTTCAATAAACCTGGCCAGTCGATACAAGGCTCCCGGGTAAGCGACAACCACCTTTGGTTTAAATCGGTTCATCGATTTCAAACACTTCAACTTGCGGACATCATTGAAATTGAAACAGTCAAAGTACTTGTGCCTCAGTATGGCACGGTGCAGATTGGTTTTTATTCTTGTCAGCCTCGTCTTCTTATGTTCCGCCATGCCCCAAAGGTGAAACTGTCGCATGCCGTCTTCACAATGTGCCCAGCCATAGCCGCGCTTCGAAATTGCCACCCTTTTCTGATAACTGACATCATCGTGATAAAAAGTAAGTGGATTGCCGGTCGACCCGCCAGTGCTTTTTAGCGACAGCCGATCTTCGTATCCTTCAGCAAGCATCCGTGGCAGGTTGGTTTTTATGATTTCCCTGGAAAGCAGCGGTAGCTGGCAGAACTCAGCGTAACTGGTGATATCCTGCGGCCGCAGGCCAGCTGCACTGAAGGTTTCCTTCCAATAAGGAACCTGCTGGTAGGCATGGGTAAGCAATTTTTTCAGATTGTCCCACTGAATTGCCTGAATCTCATTGCCTGACAACCATTGAGACACTTCAAGTTCTGCTCTATATTGCAGACTCTTCCTTTTTTTGACTACCGTTTCAAAAAAAGGATTTATGTAGGATTGAAATAGCGTTTCGTACATTAATTCACTATGTCGGCTATGTTGTGCCTAGGTGCAAATCCCATTGTTGGTTCAGGATATTCCGATTTTTCGAGTACCAACGACTTCACCCCTTTTGATCAGGTCGGACTGCAACCTGAAGGCAGCCAACGGACCAAGGCGCTCTTTTTCCTTCAGGTTCACTTCCGTTAATTCGATACCAGCCTGAGAAAATGCCTGGGCAAGGAATTTTTCGGTCAGTTGTGGATCGAAGCCTTGTCGCTTTTGTAACATCGCAACTGCAATCTCACCGAGTTGCTCAGCCTCTTCCCCTGTCATTCCCGCCTCCTTTGCTTTTTCTATCAGCTCAGGAGTGCTGGCAACTACCCTGTTTTTATCATAGGGCGGGTACGGTACATTTTCATTTTGTGCCAGCGACGTTGACATTAAGACTTTGCCGCCCGGACTCAGTACCCTTCCCCAGGTTTGTATGACCTTCTGCCTGGCCGGCTCAGGAAAGAAGCCCAGAAAAGAATGCGCAATCACTGCGTTTACCGGATCGCAATCGAAAGTTGTTATATCCGCTTGCCTGATATCTGCTTCCAGCCCCAGATAACTTGCCATGACGCGGTTCTGTGTCACCGTCGTGCGACAACGATCTACCATCACGATTTCCGGAGTTGCATTCAATTCCTTAAAGATCGTACAGATCAAGGCCATCAATCCAGTATCCGCTGCACCCGATATCAATATGCGCCTGTTACCCATCTCAACCAGACTGGACAGCTCTTGAGTAAAAAATTCCATTCCAGCAGGTAATGCGCCTCCTTTTTGAAAGAGCCTGACCGAGCTCCAACAACGGTGATAATCACAACAACCATGATCTGGATCGCACAGTAAAGGAGCCCAGTCCCAGCTGAAGCGGGCCAGGCGGTCGAGGGGTTCAATTTCCATTGAACCACCAGGATTCGAAGGAGATTTCTGTGAAGACTGTGCCATTGACTATCAGATACCCAACATAGAGGCCAACATGCTATCCGGCAGCAACAGATTGGCAACATTGTTCACAAAGTAGAAAGTGCCGAAACCTATCAGCATACCAAACGCAAGCGCCCTAAGTCTGCCGAACAGCGTAGGTTTGGCACGGTAGAAAAACCATATAGAGGCAAGCAGGCCAATAGCCATGCTTACACCAGTAATCCAGATCGCGATCCCGAGAAGCGCCATCAAGGTTATAGGCACCCATTGTTCAGAAGGTGGAACCAGATGACTTGCCCAGCGGAGCGGTTGGTGGAAAAGTGCAATATCGGTTCGATGAAGCGTCGTCAGATTCCAACCGACTATTACCATGCCAAGCCCTACGCACAACAAGATTAGACCTTTCGCATACGACGAATACGCAGCACCTCCGTTAAAAGCAATCAGTGCCAACACAACTGCAACAAGCGTTGTCAGGGCGCCCAACACCACATCACCGCCTATTGCACGGGCCGAACGTTCTGAATCAGTACGTTTAGTACGCAACCAGAGAATCGAGCCGAATATCATGACAAAGAGTACAACCGAAGCGACGCGTTCATGAGGGACAATACGACCGAATTCGATCAATTGGCTGGTCAGGACCAGGTTCGTTTCGATAAGACTGCCCAACACAAAAGCGATGACGAATGGTACCCGCGGCCAGCCATGCGCGCGCCAGAAGTAGCCGACCAGACCAAATCCAATTGCCGTGTATACATCCAGCAACCGACTCTCCAGCTGCAAAAGCGCCAGTATGCTCACTATCATACAGGGCAGAGCAAGTCGGTCTATGCGCAGATTTTTGAGCCTTGCCAACCAGGGTGTGGCTGCAATACCAAGTGCGGAAGTAAGTAGGTTAGAGAACAGCAAGGCAACTACCAACAGGAATGTCAGCTGCAACTGACCTTGCAGCATCGGTAGCCCCGGCACAATTCCATGGACAGCGAAGACTGCCAGCAACATTACACCGGCCTCGCTGCCAGGAAGTCCAAAGGCGAGGGCCGGAAGGAGGGATCCGCCATCTTTCGCGTCTACCGCTGCTTCTGGTGCAATCAGGCCGCGAATGTCCCCTTTACCAAATTGCGTCTTGTCGCCTTTCGCGGTCTGCACCGACTGCCCGTAGGCAACAAAACCTGCCACGGTTCCGCCAACGCCGGGTATCATTCCTACCAGGCTTCCAATCATGGAGGACCGTAAAACCAATCCCGGATGCTGGAAGACTGAGCGAATCCCTTTTCTGGTAGAGTCATCCGGCGCTGCCGTGTTCGGTATTGCTTTCTCCAGGTGTACGGTACGCATCCAGCTAATCAGTTCTGAAATGGTAAAAACACCAACCAGAACAGGAACCAATCCAAAGCCACCGGAAAGAGAAAGCGAACCAAAATTCCATCTTGGCATGCCGGAAGCCGGATCTACCCCAAACATCGCGACCACCAGCCCCAGTGCTGCCATCAGGGAAGCCTTCATTGGCGAACCCGTTGGAACCGAGATAATAGTCATCAACCCCCAGATACCCACGAGCAGCCTTTCAAGCGGTCCGAACTCCAGCAGGAAAGGCCGCACCAGAGGTAAAACTACCATCAGGAGTATGACTCCCAGGATCGAGCCCACCGCAGACGCTGTAGCGGCGCACGCTATGGCGGTGCGGGCATATCCGTTTTTCCCGAGTGGGTAACCATCCAACAATGTCGGAGTACTGGAAGCACCACCCGGGATATTGAACAGGATAGCGGTAATGGATCCCATGAAAGTTGCGCCACCGGTAATCGCACCAAACAGCAACAACACTGACTCGCGATCCCAATTAATGGTCAAAACCAGTAACAGCGCGGCCAGACTGGTACTACCGACTCCTGGCAGGAATGACGTAATCATTGCCAGCAACGTGCCAGCTATCGGTATCAGTATTCCTGGCCAGGAGAAAACACCAGCCACCCCTAGTCCCAGGGCTTCAAAATAAGGCATCTAGGGCCAACCCTCATACTTCATTGATATCTTGCAACTAGTTGCTGCAGCAAATCCCAATTACTTTCTATCAACGCCTCAGCCCGATCGACTTCTTCTTTTAATGCCGTGCCATCTATTGGCTCGAGCGTCAGGTTCTGCTCAGCTGCCACAGACTGCAGCTCATTGCTGAAGATAGTTGTTTCTACAACTGCCAAAAGACAATCAACAAGCCTCGAATCAACACTGCTGGAAATACTTATCGCTCTATAGCTCTTTGCAAGCTCCACTGACAGCCTGGCGATCTCCTGCCGTTCGCGTTGCTGCTCAACATTCAGCTCACGGGTTAACTGCTCGACAACACCCCCTGCTCCTGCCAGATAGGCTGCCTCGGGAAAAATGGGATCGGGACCTGCGGTCAGGGTCATAAATGTGGTTAGCCCTCCCAAAGATTGGATTTGATTGGCCATCGAAATCGATGAGCTAAAGAAAAAATCCACATCTTCTCGTAGCACAGCAAACAATCCTTCGCCAGATCCGGTGTAACCTCGAATCAGGTTTATATTCCAGCCAAGAGCGTAGCCAGGCAACAGGACCCTGGTAAAATCCGAGTTACCCGGCACCGCAAATAACCGAGGTTCAGAGCTATCGAAAAGCACCTGTTTGTCTTCTTTTTTAATCCAGGCAGTCGTATCTGTATTGAGGGATCCGAGTAGTACCAGGGAGCTCGTTTCTGGCGAATCACTTCCTACAATTTTGTTGTTGAGCAATATGGTGGGATTAAACAATCCCAGCACCAGATCTGAAGGATCTGCCTGTGCCACCGCATTTATTCCGATCATGGCGCCGGCGCCTGGAAGGAAACGAATTCGCATCACGCTGCCGGTTAACGCTTCGAACTGTGCAGCGAAAACGCGAGCATAGCCGTCGTATCCTCCACCGGGACTGTAGGGAACTACCAGCGTAAATCGTTTGTCTTCCAGCATCGACAGACATTGCTGTGCTGAAGCCGGTATAGCCATAACCAGTATCGCGAGCAACAAAGATCCAGTACTTAAAATTCTGGCTATTCCGGGATGTGTCTTCATGAGGGCAGTCGCTTGCCTCCGGTTGTTCCAGGTCCTGATTGACACCTAGGGAAGGATAAATTTTACCGGGATCTGGCAACAAGTTCCTGAAGCAAATCCCATTTACTTTCTATCAAAACCTCAACCCGATCGATTTCTCGTTGGAAGAGCGCCCCATTTTTTGGCTCTACAACCAGGTTCTGCGCGGCTGCTGAAGTTTGCAATTCATCACTGAAGGCCGCAGCTTCTACAACTGCCAAAAGACAATCAACAAGCTCCGCGTCAGCACTTCTGGAAATGCTAATTGCTCGATGAGTCTTTGCAAGCTCAACTGTCAGCATCGCGAGATCCTGTCGTTCGCGTTGCTGCTGGACATTTAGCTCACTGGTCAACTGCTCGACAACCCCCCCTGCTCCGGCAAGATAGGCTGCTTCGGGGAAAAGGGGATTAAGACCTTCAGTCAGGGACATGAACGCGCTCAATCCTTCCATAGATTGAATTTGGTTGACCAGTAAGACCGATGCAAGATAGAAATAATCAACATCTTCTCGCAGGATTGCAAACAATGCTTCTGTTGACCCGGTATAGCCTCGAATCAGATTAATATTCCAGCCAAGGGCGTAACCAGGTAACAGAATCCTGGTGAAATCGGTGTTACTCGCCAGTGCAAATAACCGGTTTTCGGAGCTCTCAAATAGTACAGGATTATCTGTTCTTGTAACCCAGACGGTTTCATCTGTGAAAAGCGCTCCCAGAAAAATCAGCGAACTCACGTCTGGCGAATCGCGCCCTAAAATCATGTCATTGAGCAACGTGGTCGGATTAAACAAGCCCAGTATCAGATCTGAAGGGCCGGCCTCCACCACCGTATTTATACCGATCATCGCACCGGCCCCGGGCAAGTTGCGAACTCGCATCCCGCTGTTAGTTAAAGACTCGAACTGCGAAGCGAAAATTCGCGCATAGCTGTCGAATCCTCCTCCGGGCCCATAAGGAACTATTAGTGTAAATCGCTTGTCTTCCAGCATCGGCTGGCATTGTTGTGCTGATGCCGGTACAGCCATTACCAGAAACGCGAGTAACGCAATCAACAAAAGTCCCGAATTTAGATTTCTAGCTTTTTTGAGATACTTTCTCATGAGCGCAGTCGCCTGCCTCCGGCTGTTTCAGGTCCTGAACGATAGCAATGGAAGGATAAATTTACCGTGGTCTGGCAACCAGATCCTGAAGTAACTCCCAATTTCTTTCGATCAATGCTTTAGTCCGATCCATTTCTTCCTGGAAGACCGCGCCATTTTTCGGCTCGATCACCAGGTTTTGCACAGCTGCTGTAGCTCGCAGCTCTTCACTAAAGGCGGTGGCTTCTACCGCTGTCAAAAGACAATCAACAAGCTCCGGATCCCTGGTACTGGAAATCGCTATCGCGCGGTGAGTTTTCGAAAGCTCCACAGATAGCCTGGCGATTTCCCGACGTTCGCGTTGCTGCTCGACATCCATCTCACTGATTAACTGTTCGACAACTCCCCCAGCTCCAGCAAGATAGTCGATTTCGGGAAAAAGAGGGTTAGGACCTTCAGTTAGGGAGACAAATGCGTTCAATCCATCTATAGATCGAATTTGATTGGTCAGCGAGATCGACCCGCTAAAGAAAAAATCAACATCTCCTCGTAGCAGTGCGAACATTCCTTCGGTAGATCCGTTGTAACCTCGAATCAAGCTGATATTCCAGCCAAGGGCGTAACCAGGCAACAGCACTCTGATGAAATCGGTATTATTGGCCAGCGCAAATAACCTGGGTTCGGGGCTTTCAAAAACTACCGGATTATCTTTTCTTGTAGCCCAGATAGTAGTATCCGTGTGGAGGGATCCTAGAAATACCAGGGAACTCATTTCTGGCGAATCACGCCCTAAAATCAGATCATTAAGCAAAACGTTGGGAGTAAACAATCCCAGTACCAGATCTGAGGGACCGGCTTCTATCACGGCATTTATACCTATCATCGTTCCAGCCCCTGGCATATTGCGAACGCGCATTACAGTGTCGGTCGAAGCCTCGAACTGCGAAGCGAAAACGCGCGCATAGCCATCATATCCTCCTCCGGGATTATAGGGAACGATCAGCGTAAATCGCTTATTTTCCAGCATCGGCTGGCATTGTTGTGCTGACGCCGGTATAGCCATCGTCAGAATCGCCAGTGCCGAAAATCCCGTAGTCAGATATCTAGCTGATTTGTGGTGTTTGTTCATGAGAATTGACACTTACAGTTTTGTAAGGAAAATAAAGATATCTCTGAGCCAGTGAATTATCCAGCATAGTGAACTGTAATCCCGTTGATGCGCTGCTAACAGCAACAAGAGTTAGCCAACGAACACCAGATACGGCATCAATCCCCGACTGAAATCCATCAGAAAACTGAAGATCGGTATGCCGAAAATGCTGAGCAGTATTAACACCAGAAAGAGCTGTGCGCCGTACCTGCCATTGTAGTAGTCGTAGCGCTGTCGCAACTTCAGCGGCAAAGCCCAGGACATGATGTAGTGCCCATCAAGGGGGCCGAACGGGATCAGGTTAAACAGCATCAGCAACAGATTGATCTGTGCCATGTACGATAGAAACAATACCTGCTGGTCGGGTATCGTGTTGCTGTTCAGGTATAAATACTGCAGCGTATTGATAGCCACAACCGCCAGCAGTAAATTCATTAACGGCCCTGCTGCGGCAACCACGGCATTGCCCCAGGAGTATCTTATATTGCGCGGATTCGTCGGCACCGGCCGTGCATAGCCGAAACCAACCAGCATTACCAGGAGCAGGCCCATGGGGTCAATATGGGCCAACGGATTCAGGGTCAGGCGCCCCATTCGCTGGGCGGTATCATCACCCAGCAATTTGGCACTGCAAGCATGTCCGAACTCATGCAAGGTAAGGGAGAATATGATCGACACCAGGATGATGGCAAAGATCAGGTATTGGCCTGCATAGAGAAGTTGCAACACGGTAATCGACTGTCCTTACTACGGCGATTCTAATAAAGCGATTGCTGACTGCTCAGCCCCATAGCAAGCTATCACACAACAGAAAACCCGGCCACACTATGTGGCCGGGTTTTTGTACTTTAAACCAGGCCGAAATAGAGCTATTTCACCGGTCGTACATAGCGCTTAATGCCACCAACGGGACCTACTTCGGCTCCGAAAATGTGACCGTGTTTATCAGCAACTACACCTTCAGCAGTACAGGTGCCACGACAGTCTGGCTGCGGATCAGGAATGAGGAATTCCACTTCACCGGTGATTGCACTGCCGACGCGGATACCGCGAGTCCAGTCGCCGTGGGCCGGGTTGACTGAGCCGGATTCGGAGTCGGCTGCGTATAACACATCGTTCCCATCGATAAAGATTCCGCTGTTGCGGCTGAACTGATACCAGACGTCGATCAGGTTGCCTTCCTGATCGAAGATCTGGACGCGGTTATTGCCCCGATCGGCCACGAAAAGACGCCCCTGGGAATCCATGGCCAGGGCATGTGGCTGACGGAAGTTACCCGGCTCTTCGCCCCATGTGCCCCACTTCTTGATCAGGTTGCCCTGAGCATCGTACTTGTACATGGCGTTTGGCGTGCCTTCGGCGCTGGAGTGACCTTCACCGATGAAAACTGAACCATCAGGTGCAACCAGCACGTCGTTAGGTGTGTAGCAACACTCGCCGTTGCTACCGCCGCCTTTCACGCCGATGGACATCAGATGAACACCGGTCGGGCTGAATTTGTGAACCTGATGGCCGTAAGCCTCACCTGTGTAGCCCTGCATCTGATCGGTACCACGAGCGTCAGCAATCCAGACGTTACCCCAGGGATCGACTTCGATACCGTGTGGCCAGGTAATGTAACCAGCACCAAAACTGCGTACCAGGTTACCGTCCTTGTCGAACAACATGACAGGATTTACATCAGGATTCTGAATACAGGCATTGGCATTGCCGCCGCAACGCTCCGCTACCCAGACGCTCTCTCCGTCCAGATCGATTTCTACAGTACTGGATGAACCCCACTCGCGGCCTGCTGGCAGCTTGAAAAATCCGGCTTGAGTGATATAAGGATTAGGCAGGTCATTGACCGGCTCCATATCAGCCTGGGCAAACGCCAGGGCAGGCACCATGCAAAGTGCCAGGCAGGCTGACTTTAAGATTTTAAGGTTATTCATGTCACAACTCTCGTTATTGGAAAATAAGGCACTCAAGCATAAACCAGAGGTCAGACCATTTCAAACGTGGCGAAGCCCGAGGTTGGGGCTGTCACAGTTTGTAATAATTCCATGTTTAATGCCCTCACCAAGATTAATCGCTCTTAGGTAAACCCAATTATTGAATTCTCTTCGGCTTTGTTTTGAGTTCTCTTTTTAGTCAGTCTACAAGCTAAAAGAGGTAATTCCCTTATCCATGGCAAGAATTACCATTAAAGGCCGCCTGAGATCTTGAATGGACCGATTGGCAAACACCGGATTTACCCATGACAGCAACAGGCACGGTTGAAGACGCCCCCCCCCCTCTGCAGCAAGCTCTTCCCGTAGTCCCGGCCAGTTATAGACTTCGACGTTATAAGTGATGACACTGGTTAAGTTCGAAGTGGCAAAAAGCTGATAGCTAATTTGCGCCAAGGTCCAGGACACCAAACCAATCTAGCCCGAGAGCTACTTGCTCTATCAGAGCGTCCCGGTTTATATCACAGCCCTTGTTAAAAACCCCGATTGTTCCGCGCTAACGAATTCATAACACCTTGCGATCGGTAAAACCAAAACGCTAGTTCCTGCCAGGCAATGTAATCAACGCAACCGCTGCACTCGGAAATTTCTCCCCTTTATCTTGCCGTCAGAAAGAATCGTCAACGCCGTTTTCGCCGCCTGCTGCTCGACAGCTACATACGCGAAGGTGTCAAACAGGGTGATCTTGCCAATCTGGCCGCCGGTAAGCGCACCACCGGCAGTCAGCGCCCCAAGCAGGTCCCCTGCCCTGATCTTGTCCTTTCTACCTCCGTTCACGAACAGGGTGACCATGGGTGGGTAGAGTTTGAAGTCTGGCGGACTGCTCAGGTCGGCGACGCTGGCCAGCGTCGCAGCCGAACCCTGAAATTGCTCGATGGCGCGCAAGTGCCGACGTTCCGAACTGGTAAACAGGCTCACCGCAAGCCCCTTACTGCCAGCCCGGGCAGTACGACCTATGCGATGGGTATGTACTTCCGGATCGCGAGCGAGTTCAAAGTTGATTACCGCTGCCAACTCCTTCACATCGAGCCCACGGGCAGCTACATCGGTAGCGACCAGAATCGAACTGCTCTTGCTGGCAAATTGCGTGAGCACCTGATCACGCTCAAACTGCTCCAGGTCACCGTGCAGGGCCAGGGCGTGCAAATCATGCTGCCGTAACGCACTCACCAATTGCTGGCACTTCTGCCTGGTATTGCAGAACACCAGAGTCGATTCCGGTTGATAATGGGCAATGATCTTGAACAGCGTCTCGACCCGTTCACCCTCGTCCACCTGGAAAAAAACCTGTTCGATGTCGGGGCCGCCGTCATTGCTTGCGACACGGATATCGACAGGGTCGCGCTGCACTGCGCGGCTGATCTGCCTGATAGTGTCGGGATAGGTAGCCGAGAACAGCAACGTCTGCCTGGTTGCAGGTGTTTTCCCTATGATCGCCATGATGTCGTCATGAAAACCCATGTCCAGCATCCGGTCAGCTTCATCCAATACCAGTGTCCGAACGGTGTCCAGGCGCAGAGATTGTTTTTCCAGATGTTTCAGGATGCGACCCGGTGTTCCCACGACAATATGAGGATCACGCCGCAGAGAGGACAGTTGTGGACCCATCGGTTTACCGCCACAAAGAGTGAGCACCTTGACATTGGGGATGGTGCTGGCAAGCCGGCGTATTTCCGTTGCAACCTGATCTGCAAGTTCCCTGGTAGGAGCTAACACGAGCGCCTGCGTACAATAGGACTGTGCATCCAGACGGTTGAGCAGGCTGATTGCAAACGCTGCCGTTTTACCACTACCAGTCATAGCTTGTGCAATCAGATCCTGACCCGCCAGCTGAGCCGGCAGGGTCTGTGCCTGGACCGGCGTCATAGTCTGATAAGCGAGTGTTTTTATACTCGCCAGCAGTTCGGCACGCAGGGGCAACTTAGTAAATGCCTGGGTGTTCATTGAATTGCCTTTTAATGAGGGGCGCGCATCATAACAGAGTTTGCGAAGCGATCTCGAGACATTCTGCATTGAGACGCTATTTGCCTTTTAATTCGCCTTTTAACTTCTCCCATTGCCTGCCGGACCTGTTTGCGGCAAGCTTGGCGCCTGCAGATTATAAAAAGAAAAGTGATCATGGCGCTGAAACCCACAATCTATAAATTTAAAGTCGCGTTGAGCGATCTCAACAACGATGTTTATGAAAGCCTCAACCTGACCCTTGCCCGCCACCCTTCGGAAACCCTGGAACGAATGCTGGTACGCTTATTGGCTTTCTGTTTCAATACACAGGAGCGACTGGAGTTCTGCAAGGGAATCAGCGACCCAGAGGAGCCCGACCTATGGCTGCGCGGACTGGACGGAAACCTTGAGCTCTGGATTGACGTGGGGGAACCTGCCGTAGAACGGATCAAGAAAGCCACTCGTGTTGCTTCAACCGTTAAAGTGTATGCGTTTAACAGTAAAGCCGACACCTGGTGGGACCTGAACCGCAATGCTCTTACTGAATTGCCAGCTGCAATTTTTCAGTTTCAATGGAATGAAATTAAGGTGCTGGCTGATAAGATCGAACGCACCATGGACCTATCCGTGACGATCAGCGAGGACTCGGCTTACGTGGCAACCGCACAAGGGGAATGTGAAGTGTCGTTACAGCAACACCATTAAAAAGCACGCACTATTGGCTCACAGTTCCATGTAACACGTATAGCTACATTCTCAAGTCGATCAAGTGCCTGACGAACCGCTCCAATACCTCGTATGGCTGACACCCTACCACAGCAAGATTGTTACTATAAAAAGTAGGAACTCCAGTAACTCCCGATTCCCTGGAATAACTCCAGTCTTCGTCCACCTGGCGTTCAAACTCTCTATTTTCCAATACCTGGCGTGCTGCGTCAGCAGAAAGTCCTGCCTTTTCCGCAATTTTTACGAGCTCGTTAATATCACCAATATTTATGCTATCGACGAAATAGGCCTTATAGAGAAGTTCGTGAATGGCTTCGCCGCCTTCGAGCGTATCGGCCCATTTCCCCAACTCCTGGGCCAGTCGACTATTGTAAGTATGCGAACGATCACCATAAGGCAAGCCAGCTTCAACCATCAGCCCTTTCATACGTTCCCGCATTGGCGTCAAGTCACGACCGGGGAAAAGATCTTCCAGCCTTAGACCCTCCCGGGGAGTCTCTGGGTGTAACGGAAAATGAATCCATCGAATCCTGATCGGATAGTTTGCCTTCAGCTTTTCAATACTCACGGTACTGAGGTAACACCAGGGTCAGATGTAGTCAGTAAAAATATCCAATTCTATTTCGTTCAAGTCGGCACCTTGCTTGTTGCGCTTGCCAAATATTATCAGACAACACGCCTTAATACGTTAAGGGGACTGATGCTCACGACTTTGCGCGTGGAGTTCAAACCTAAACCCGCGATTATGAGCATCCCTGCCAGTGGTCCCGCAATCCAAACCCAGTAGTGGAATGAAAAATCCTGCTCGAACACCTGTTCCTGCAGGAAATACAAACTGGCCTCAGCTCCGACTGTGGCAATGAGCCCTGCCAGCACACCTATGGTCGCAAACTCGATGAGCAGGCTGGATAAGATCAGTTTTTTGCCAGCACCCAGTGTGCGAATAATTGCATTTTCATGGAATCGTTCGTCCAGGGTCGCATTTACACATGACAATAACACCAGGGCTCCGCACACAAGCACCAGTATTGAAATCAATTCGATAGCAGAAGTAACTTGCGCGATTATCGTTTGAATCTGCTCAATCAATGCATCAATTTCAATTACCACAATAGTCGGGAAAAGTTTGATCAAATCGTTGAGTAGTAATTTCTGCTCACTTTCCATAAGTGCTGTCGACAGAAACGTGGCACCCAGATGATCGATCGTGCCTGGTGAGAAGATTACGAAAAAATTGGGCTGCATATTGTCCCAGCGCACGCTGCGGAAGTTGCTCACTTCGGCAATAATTACCTGTTGATTAACTTCAAACTCCACCCTGTCACCTAGTTCCAGATCAAGCCATTGTGCATATTCCTGTTCAATGGAGACGTATCCTGGCTGGGCATCCGCTCCCCACCAGTTCCCCTCGACGACCAGGTTGTCATTCGGTAATTCGTCGGCCCAGGTTACCTGTCTCCGGCTTAAACGCCCTCTGACACGGGTTCCACCAGTTGCGGCTTGTCGATCTCTCCCTACCGGTGGCGCATCGCTTTGAGTATTTGCGATTGCAACTAACTCAGTTTCATCCAGTTCGACATCTCCAAGCTGTGCGGTCTCGGTGAGTGTTCCTCCTCCAATATCTTCTTCGTCCTGGGGATTCGGGTAATCGCCATTAATACGAGTAACTCTGGCGCTGATCAACGGATAGAAGGCATTTCCTTCAATGCCGTTCTCCAGGAAGAAATTTTCGATGCCATCGATCTGTTCTGCACTGATATTCATCATGAAATGGTTGGGCGTATTCTGAGGAAGTTGCGCCTGCCATTCATCGATCAGATCTGTTCTAAGCAGAGTAAGTATCAACAAGGACATTATCGTTACGGAAAAGACCAGAACCTGCAAAACGTTTTGCTTTCTACGCCGCCTCACGGCTGTCATTGCGAGCAACCAGGCACTACCAGCCTTCATTCCAGTCGACCCGCTGGTTCTCAGCAATAAATACGAAATCAACGACAAAAACAGGACAATTGATGCTACAGAAATTACCAGCACCGAGGTCAGCAATAGATCCTGGCTGTACCAGAAAACCAAAAATACTGTGCCAAATATCCCAAATACATAAGGCACCTTTGCGCCAATCTTTTGTTGGCTCATGTCCTTTCTTAAAACCCGCAGTGGTGGTGTTTCTCGTAACGCCAGTAGCGGAGGCAAGGCAAACGACAGAAGACAGATAAAAGCAGTCAATGAGCCGACAACATATGGTTGATACCCCGCTGGCGGCAGAGAAACCAGCAACAGGGATTGCAAGAGCTGCAATATGCCCTGGTGAACGAGCCAGCCCAGTACGCAACCGACCAAGACCGCGATGGCAGCCAGAACCAGTTGAATAGTCAGGTAAATAATCGAAATTTGATTGGATGTGCAGCCCAGAGTTTTAAGAATGGCGACATAATCATAATGTCTTTCACTGTATCGCTTGGCGGTAAGCGCTATCGCAATGCCAGCCAGCAGCACTGCGAATAACGACCCCAATAACAGAAAGCTTTCTGCCCGGTCCAGTGCTTCGCTGATTTCTTCACTCTCACCCCTGACATCCCGCATGTAATAGCGACCGCGCCACTGCTCTATCCCCCTGAACCATTGTTCAAAATCCTCTAGCATTCGGGGATCATCCGCAGCAAAAAGATAACGGTAGCTAACCTGGCTGCCCAACTGCACCACGTTAGTCCTTTCAACATCATCCATATGCAACATCAGTCGTGGACCAGCATTGTCCACGATACCGCCGCCGGAACGATCAGGTTCAGCGATGATTATTTTCGATATCTTTAGCGAAGCTTCGCCAACAGAGACTGAATCCCCTATTTCAATCTCAAGCGCGGGCAGTGCTCTCGATTCCAGCCACACTTCGCCGACAGGGGGGCCGCTCTGAATTGGTGTACCCCGCGTGAAAGGTGCATCCGCAATAATTACCTCTCCTCGCAGCGGATAAGCCGAGGTCACCGCTTTTGCAGCGACCAGCATATTGCCGTTGTCAGAGAAGGCCATTGAAGTGAAAGACAAGGTCTCGGCGGTACGCAAGCCCCTGGACTGCCCCTCGGCCAATACTTCTTCAGGCAAAGTACCACGGCCACTCACTATGCGGTCTGCCGCCAGCATATTGGCAGATTCGAGTAACAGAGCCTTCTCCAACCGATCTGTAAACAGGGCGATCCCGGTTACTGAAGTCACCGCCATTACCAGAGCCATGAATAACAGCCGCAATTCTCCGCCCTGCCAATCACGCCAAAGCAGGCGCAGGGCCAAGCCAATTAGATTACCCAAAGGCTTGTCGCCAGTTGAGCGGATGGGGGTAGAATCAGGCAATCAGCTGTTTTCCTTTGTTTTTCAGTCTATTTTCAGATAAATGCGAGTGTTGTGATTGAATTTCGGGAATTCCTCAATTTTGATCAAATACGTGAGCATCCTCAACCTTTTTATAGTCGCACCGGCAGGTCGTTGGTTGATTCTGAGTGGCTGACCAGGATACTGTCGGCTTGTTATTGCTACGTTATCCGTTCCGAGCAGGATATTGTGGTGAGTGTTGAACACCGTGGTTCAGCGCGGAATTGAGGAAGGACTGATAAGAGATGGAAAGCTTGCCATTGATGTCGGCCAGGTAAAAGTCGATGTGAACTTTTAACGGGCGGTGAGCAGAGGCGAGACAATCGACTGGGGCCATCCAACAACCGATCACGCCCGGTGCGCAAATACCTTGACGCCGTGGAGGTCAATACCGACCCAAAGCCTGAACCGAAAAGCGTTTTGCTGACTGCCCCCCGCAAGGTAGACAACTCCGTACTGCTTTCCGAGCATAGGAGGAAGTCACATGAGTAATCAACGCTATACATCAGAATATTTGTAAAAAGCGGTCCGCCAGATCGCTGATCGCGGCCATTCCATCGCTGATGTTTCGGAACGTTTGGTTGTATACACACAAAGTTTGTACAAGTGGGTTAAAGCAACATTGTCAATACCTTTGCCTTTAGTGCAATTAATAAAACTGTTGGTTGCAATTTTGATCAACTGAAGAACTTGCTGACAGCAAGTCCCACTAGAGAGACTAAGTATCCAGCTATGCCTCCGCGTTTTCTACCGCCGCTAGCCAGGTATTTCCCTGTGTATTTAAGAGGGCTGAAATAACCATCAACTTGCCGATAGAAATTCGAATATCTCCACACAATTCGAATATGGCCCCTCAAGTATCCGGTCCAGCTTTGTGAAAGATGATCCGTACGACCCCGGTTCAGAATCACCAGGGGATCCGGGATAAAATCCAGCTTGATTCCGCTTGTGACCATCCGCATGGAAAATTCATAGTCCTCGGTCTGACTGAAACTCCGATCGAAACCACCCAGTTCAATGAAGTCCTGTTTCTTCATCATCAGGCTCTGGACCATGACGTGACTGGATCTGACCAGATCTTCGATTTTCAATCGCTGCGGTTTATTTGTGTAGCTCGCCGTAGTGCCACCTGGAGTATCTACCCTGACTCCCGTATGCACTGCATCGCATTCCGGATGAGACTGTAAATAGGCCCATTGCGTAGCCAGCTTTTGTGGCTCCCACAGGTCGTCACTGTCAAGAAATGCAACATAAACTCCGGAAGCTGCTTTAACCCCAAGGTTTCGCGCTTCCGATACGCCGACATTTTCTGCCAGTGTGATCAGCTTGATCTCAGGCTCGAAGCGCTCGAGGGACTTGACAGTGTCACCGCCCGAAGCGTCGTCCACCACAATTATTTCCAAAGGTTCAAGTGATTGTTGCAAGACAGAATCCAAAGTGGCTGAAATTAAATCCGCCCTGCGGAAATGGGGAATTATTACAGAAATTGAAGCAACCAATTAGCTCTGCCTTTAACCAGGTACAAAATGCTTAAGTCATTCGAACAGTAATATCAGCCTAAATTCCAGAAAAGTAACTCTCTCAGAATTAACGCCTTTCTCCGACGATAATTGGAGAAGTTATGCAACGTGCCACCTTACGATCATAGTACTATCTGTGAGAAACTGGTCGCAATTGAATTACAGCTTGATTTACTCAGAATAACAATCCTGCTACAAAAGACACTCCAGCTCGTATCCTGTAATTACTTATCTATCGAACTGCATGGAAATAAGCATAACCATTTGCACCCGAAAGCGGCCTGATTCTCTGGAACGCACCTTATATTCCATCGTTCAATCCGCCAATACCTGCAATAGAGCTGATTTTGAGGTTCTGGTTGTGGATAATGGCGGGACGCTCGACATACTGTCTATGCAAGAAAATTTTTGTAAGCATATTCCACTGCGTGTGATTCGGGAAGACAGGCTTGGACTTTCGATTGCGCGAAACACAGGAGTCTCCAATGCACGGGGAAACTGGATTGTCTGGACTGACGACGATGTTACGGTCGACCCGGCTTGGTTACCGAGTTACTTTTCAGCGATCAGGCGCTTCCCAGATTCATGTGTGATGGGTGGCCCTATAATTCCCTCGCTGGATGGCCGCGCCCCGGACTGGTTAATTAGGGAACTACACCATGTTAGAACAGCATTCGCCAGCCGTTATCCCGAAGACGTGAAGGAGTTGTTCCAAAAAGGAGATTCCATACCGTGGGGAGCCAATTTCGCTATTCTTCGGGAAGCAGCTCTTCGCTTCCCCTTCGACCCCAGGTTGGGTCGACACCCAAACTGGCCAACCAGAGGCGGTGAAGAATCGGCGGTGATTCATGAGATACTTTCGGCTGGTGGGTCCGGGCGGTGGCTGCGTAATGCGAAAGTGATTCATCATATCGATCCTTCCCGCCAGACCAGGAAATACCTCCGTTCCTACTATTTCGATCTTGGCTATCGAAATACCATGCAGCAAGAACACGTACCCGGCCGCAGAATCGTGTTCAAAAATCTTTGCTCAGCATTGTACCGGGCTGCAGGAAATGAAGCGAGATATATGGTTTCAAGAATGGCTCCTGGAAATCCAAATCTGGTACTTCACCTCAAGCAGGCCGCAAAGAACTGGGGTAAAGCTAGAGCTTTAATCACACTGGCAAGAACTAGGGGATTGCCGTTACAAGGGAGTTCTGACAAACAATGAACGATCGAGTATTGGTAATAGGCCTGGACGGATTTGAGCAGTCCATAGCTGAACGGTTAGTCAAGGAAGGACGGATGCCAAACCTGCAAAACCTTATTGAACGATCAGCAAAATTGGAGCTGGAACACGGTGTCGCCAGGCGCACCGGACTCGCCTGGGAACATTTTGCTACAGGATTGTCTCCCGATGGGGCTAGGCGCTGGTCCGCGGTTACTTTTGACCCGAGTAACTACCGCTGTAAACAAGAGCCAACCAGGCTGAAGCCATTTCCCGCGTCATTTGATTTTTCAACTGTTGTTTTTGATACGCCATATTTCAATCTGAAGGAGACGCCTGATATCAAAGGTTTCGTCAGCTGGGGTGCACACGATCCCGGTATCGCGCCCTGTTCCAATCCCGACGCACTGTACGGTGAAATCCTAGAAAAATTTGGTGCTTACCCCGCCAAACCCTGGATTTATGGATTCGTCTGGCCAAGCACGGAACGAACTCAGTCGATGGGAGAGGCACTTTCTGAAGCTGCATTGTTGAGGGCGCAGATAGCCAAGTGGCTTCTGTCCGAACGGTTCACCGACTGGTCTCTGGGGATTGTAGTAGTAAGTGAACTACACTCTGCGATTGAAGCGCTCTGGCATGGAATAGACGATGCCCATCCGCTGTACAATGTTCCCTCAGCCCAGTGCGCACGTATCTCACTCGAGCTGGTTTACGAGGCCGTAGATCAATTATTAGGTGTCCTGACCGAGAGCTTTCCTGAGTGCCTGCATGTAATTTTTTCGATGCACGGCATGGGTCCTAACTCGGCAGATGTACCTGCCATGGCGTTGCTGCCGGAGTATCTTTATCGCCGCCACTTCGGTCGCCCTCACATCAGGGAATTTCCAGATCTTGAGACTTCGATTAACCGGATGTGTTCAGCCGGGACACCATCCTGGACTCGTACGGTCGCTGATCACTGGATAAAGAAGCACCTGCCTGGCCGCATCTTGAAGCGCATTAGAACAGCATTTGGCAATCACAGCAAAGGGGCAAATACCATATCTCTTTCATGGATGCCCGCATACTGGTACTGTGATTATTGGTCAAAAATGCCGGCTTTTGCACTTCCTGCGTTTTATGACGGCCAGATTCGAATTAATTTGCAAGGGCGCGAAAGTAAAGGTGTGGTAGCTATCGATGACTACGACGCTACCTGCAAGGCAATTGCATCCGAGCTATCTTCATGCACGGATATAGTGACGGGAAAACCGGTTGTCAAAGACATCGTCTTTACGCACCCAGGCAATCCAATGGCTGTAAGTAACACCGAGGCTGATATCATCATTGTATGGGAAACTGCCTCACTGGGATTTCACACCAAAAACTATGGCAACATAGGCCCTATCCCCCCACGTCGACCGGGCGGTCACACTGGAGGGGCCGGTATGGGATTGCTGAGTGGCCCTGGTATCAAAGCGGGAGAATACGGGGAGTGTTCATCATTTGACATGGCTCCAACCCTGATTGAGCATTTAACCGGCGAACCTGCTTCTGGTATAGATGGACAAAGTATCATGTCTAGAATCCTCAATTGAGAAGTAGGAAAGCTACAGTCTGGTAACTATGGCCAAGCTCGAATTCAGACGTCTTTCCCCTACATTTGGCGCTCTGGTTACCGGGGTGAATCTATCAAGCGACATTGCCACAAAAATGCAGTCAGCGCTGCGACAGGCACTACTCGATTACCAGGTCCTGGTATTTCGTAACCAGAACCTCACTGAAGATCGGCAGGTAAGTTTTGCCCAGATTTTCGGGCCCTGCCGTACACCATTCCAGAGTTCGAACTATCCCAGTGAAAACGAACTGACTCATTATCTAAGTAACGTCAATCAAGACGGCTCTCCAACCCACCAGCATCCCGATCCAGATTCCGCTTACTGGCACATTGATGGTTCCTGGTCGCGCAACCCCTACAAAGCCACTGTTCTTTATGCGATCCAAGTGCCTAAGGGTCATGGAAATACCCAATACGCCAATCTGTACCAGGCATACAACGACCTGGATCAACGTACTAAAAATCGCCTTAGCAAACTGAAGGCTGAACACAATATCAATTTGAGCCGCGCCGCCCGGCATCGGCGAACACCGCAAGAGTGGTGGCGGTCGAATGGCGATCGTGAACCACTGCCAGTTGTACTCAGATGGTGGTCCAGAGTTTTGATTAATCGCCTGTCCAGGGGCATTGTGACTCATCCCGTGATTCGCATTCACGCAGAAACGGGACGCCCTACACTGTTTGCCGGTGATCATGCATGGCGCATAACAGGTCGATTTTGGCCAACAGGCACGAAACTAGTACGAGAAATTAACGATCTTGGAATTGAAAGTCCGGCAATCTATACACACAGCTGGGAAGCTGGTGACTTGTTGATCTGGGACAATCAAAGCATTCTGCACCGATCCGGTACATATGATATTAGCCGCCACGTCAGGATTATACGGCGCTGTGTGGTTGCAAATTAAACGGTGCCGATTTTAGATATGACCCAAACGATTATCGAATAGCTAAAGTGCTATCCAAATCCAGGAATGAACCTCTTGCGTGGCAAGCCTTCTTATTAGAGAATCCAACCAAACAAAATGCACAACTTAGCGCCTGACTCTACCCAGTTCACAAACTAATTCCTCATGTATGACAAACGAAGAACGTCCAAAGAACTTGTTAACAACGCTAAGGAAAATTGCCTTTGTGGTTTATGCGGTCTGGTTGAAATTCAGAATGAGCAGATGGATTTCAGGCGACTTGATCGTAGGCGACGAAACTTTCAAAATTAAAAGAATAAACAAGCGTTATAAAACAGTTCTCGACGATTTTTTAAATAGAGAAGCTGACGATGACGACTTGACATTTGTAGGAATCCGATCAAAAAGAATCAACTATAACCACCCATCTATCGCCTTTTTTGGCATTTTCAAGGGAAGCGAGCTGGCGTCTGTGGGCTGGTTCGTCATACTTGGACGAAAAAAGGTTGAACGAATTATACTGGTCGGAAAATCCTGGCGGCGACTGGGATTGAGGACCAGCTGGCACGTTCGTAACGACCAGATCTGTAAGAAGCATGGCCTGAGGACCTTCACCAAAATCAATGAAAACAACGAACTGATGCTCAATATCTATAGACAAAGGGGCGTAAAGTTAAACCACAAAGAAGGCCATCTTTACGTATTCGAAGAGCAGTACGATTAGAGAATATAATCCAGTCAGTTCAATTGCTTACAGTTTCCAGAACCACCTGCGTCTTAACTGGTACGGCGCCGCGAAGAATAATCGCCTGCATCGCGATATTCAATCCAACATCGCCAGGTTGCAGGTTGATAGGTAAGGTTAGCGAAGCAACTCCACCGACCCCGGCGGTAGCCTGCCCTATCAGGACCGGATCCACGATGTCCAGGCATACCAGACCTTGCTCCGGCGGCAGGCAGGGTCCGGCATTTTCGCCAGCGCCGCTAACACTCCCAGCAAACAGGACTTGCTCTCCTAGTTCTGCCCCAGTCACGGTAAATGTCGCTGACTGGCCCAGTAACAGAGGATCACTGGTCAGGACCAGGTTCGTTGCGGCAGGAGGGCCGTACAGGATAGTCCACAAGATTGCCCGCAGGACGTCTTCATCCGTAGTTTCACAAGTATGTGTTTGATTGGGTAAGGGATTTATATCGGTACCAAAAAACGGATCGGGAGTGAAACCGGGATCACAACTGGACCGGTCTTCAACCGCAATGCCTATTGCATAATGGTCAAGTAGCTCCACTCCAGGGACATTCCCCAAGTTTTGGTAAAAACCGGAGATAACGCCGTCACCATCGACGTTTGATCCTATAACCGGTGTTCCCGAACCCACTATTGAAGTGTAAAAAGTATTAGTCGGTAACGGATTACTCTGTAAATCATTCAGTGCTGCCAACGACTGACTGTCTGGACGCAATTCTGTGACTCCAACGCTGAACGGATCTATACCGAGAAAATCCTCCAGCAATTCGCAAACCAGCTCTACACCGCCATTGCTGCATGACTGCTGGGCAAATACCGTCAACTCTGACCCGCCATGAGGAGCACCAATTGCAATCAACTGAGAGACCTTATTCGCCGCATCGAACCACTGCAGGTAGGCCCGTGACGCCATCGCACCCATGCTGTGACCCACCAGAATAACACTGCTGTCTGCAGGATTGGCTGCGAGTACCGCGTCGACATAGCGGCTGAGTTCGTCACCCTGCTGTGCAAGAGTCAAGCCTTGATTATCGGAAAACGCTACAACGTAAAAGTCACCTGGGTCTACTGGTGCTACGGAACCGGTTTCCAACTCGGTTTGCAATAACCCTCCAAAGCTCCAGCCGCCGGCGTCCAGCAATGTGGCTGCAAATAACCAGCTAAAGGGATCGCCACCTAGGCCGTGAAGAAAAATTACGGGCTGATTCGGAGGCCGGATCTCAGGATCTGGAAGGTCTGCCTGTGCCGTTCCAAATACTAAACAGAACAACAACATTAAAAAACAGGTTCTCCTTCCACCTAGTCTTATATTTGTGTACATCATAGCCGCTCGATTTTACCTGATTTACCTTGTTAGTTGATCGATAGTGGACGAGGCTGAAGAAATAGACATGGCGCAGCCATGACCTTAGTCAAAGAATGAAGGTTTCAACCATCCTGATCTACTGCCAATTGCATATATATAACGTGCCTGCATAGCTCAAGTAAAGCAATCAGCTGCAATCGTGCCAGGTATACCTCCAGGCTCGAACCTCTAGCGACGCTTTGTCAATCCTTGCCAAATTACTATATGTCCAATCACCACGTAAAACCCAGGGCGTGGAAATTATGAAGCAACAAATAGCAGAGGTTTGACGCTCAACGATGGAAAAAGAACTATGACAAAAATGCGCCTAATTGAGGCTTGTACCGTTCTAAGGTCCGATTTCTCAATCAATGATTTTCTTCCCGATGCCCAAGACGGGCACAATAAGAAACAATGCACAGTCCTTTTCTCACTTCAGGAAACTCAAAAAGAATCTGCCTATCAATAGCAAATGCCCAGCTATTGCTTTTCGAATTTCTGAATGCGGCGAAGAATCACGTCTGAGACATAAACATTGTCTTCTTTGTCCAATGTTAATGCGTGAGCCTCGCCGAATTGGCCGTTTGCGCTACCGGGTCTGCCGATCGCACCTATCACCTTCCCGTCAGCAGCCAGTTTCGCTACCTGACCATCGAATCCTGTTGTAATGTACATGTGGTCATCATCGTGCAGGTACATGGCGCAGACCATGGCATCAAAATCCCAGACACCCAGAAGAGTTCCCGCAATATCGAAACGATGGATACGCATATTCTCTCGATCGGCTACGTGGACCACATCATCAGCATCGATTTCGATAGCGTGTGCTACCCAGAATTCACCAGGGCCGTAGCCACGGCTGCCCCACTGAGTGATGAACTCGCCGTCAGCGCTGAATTTTAGAACGCGCGGTTCGCCCGACCCATGCCCCTGCACCACGAAGATATTTCCCGCGGAATCAATGGCAATGTCATTCGGCTGATCGAACAGGTGGTTACCGGCAGCTTCATCCCACTCACCATTCTGCCCCTTGGTGCCGAGACTCATCAGCACATTACCATCCTGGTCAAGTTTCATCACCGTGTGGTCTGCCACATCGGTAACCCACATGGTGCCGTCGGCTTCAATATGCAGTCCATGGGCACGTCGTACCATGCCAGGCTCGCCAAAAGAGCGCACAAAACGCCCATTACTGTCGAACTCCAGAAACGGTGTCTCACCGCGGCTGAACACGACCAGATTGCCGCGCGTATTAATTGCCACACCGGCGTAGGATTCTCCCTGGAATTCATCAGGCATGGCGATCGCTTCACTGTACTCTACCGGAGCGTATTCGGTCAGTGTATAGGCCTGCAGTGGAAACAACTGACGATTAGGCCGTTGTGCCGATACCAGCGGAGCGGTGACAAGCAGCAGAATGACGATTGACATTCGTATTGTTATAAAAGTTCTCATTGTTGTTATGGTTCTCATCGGACTACTCCCCTACCTTATTCTCTATCACAAGAGCATATAGACCCTGCGGTCATGAGTCCACAGTTCAGGAGTATGGCGGGTCGAAAAATCAACCCTGATGCCATCCACTGCCTGTCGAGCCGACAGCCACAAAGGCTTATTAGTGGACTTGCGGATTTCCGGTCGCTATTCTCGGCGTAAAACTCACTAGCTGGCGCGAGACCTCGAAAGTGACTTTAAAACTTTACCACTGCCCTAATGCCCGCTCAGTCAGACCCTTGTGGACGCTCGAAGAAATGAGTCTTGACTATGAACTGATCGTCATGGATTTCCCACCGCGAACGGAATATCCAGGTTATCTCGACATCAATCCGCTCGGCACGGTGCCAACCTTTGTCGATGGCGATCTGACCATGACCGAATCAACCGCGATCTGTCAGTACCTGGTAGACCGTTACGGCCCTCATCCTATCGGCATTACACAGGATGATCCCGCCTACGGCGAGTACCTGAACTGGCTCCATCGCAGTGATTCCACTCTGACTTTTCCCCAGACACTGGTCCTGCGCTATACCCGCCTGGAGCCGGAGGAACGCCGAATACCCCAGGTGGTGGAAGACTATACCATCTGGTATTTATCCAGGCTCCGGTCGGTCGAGGCGGCCCTGGAAGGTAAGAAATACCTGGTTGCTGACAGATTCACGATCGCCGATATCGCCGTCAGCTACGCTTTGCAGATGGGCGCCCGACTGGGAATTGACGAAAGATACAAGCCCAATTGCAAGCGCTACCTGGCTGCAATGATGGAGCGTCCTGCGTTCATCCGGGCCCAGGAAAAAACCGCAGCCCAATCCTGAACCCAAACCAGACCCAGAACCCAGACTAGAACCGGCAAACGTGTTTCTGCATGATGTTTTCTAATCAGCCGATGCCAGGAAATTCGACTGCTAAGCTAACTCCACCGTATGGTAAGGTTCCAGGCTATCGATTGCTTCCAGCGGTTCGCTGTTCACATCCCACTTGAACAGCCTGGCAACGATTCGCTCCGACTCAAAATCCACCAGGGTAAATCCGTGCTGTTCGTATGGAACAACCTGCTCATCAAAATTCAAATGCTGAGAAGGCATGGCCCGGGCATTGCGCACCACAGACGGAAAACCCCGTATCGAGGTGCCCACCGGTCCGCTGAGAATCGTCGTTATCGGATTGTCACTGAAATCCAGGTTGCCAGCACCATGAATGGCACCTGCTCCCGTGGCATGCAGGTCACCACTAACCACCAGCGGAGTCCGATGCCTCATATTGGCCAGTGATTGCATAAGCCGATCGTGTTGTGCCAGCCAGCCTTGTTGCCAGTGTGGTTTGGCTATGTCGGTAGTAAGTTGACCGGTGACCGGATCCAGCGTGTCCGGATACCATTCACCCCACTTGCCGGCAGTCCAGCCAGGCGGGTTCGATGGCGCATGGATAAGGTGCCTGGTATCCCGCGAAGCGTTTCTTTCATGTAGCCAGTCTTCCACCACCCGATCCAGGAACACAGCGTTCAGTTCACCCACCTGCAGTGTGCGGCGGACGTCGTACAGCAATACTTCAGCCAGATTGCCATACCGCAGAGTACCAAAACTTTCTGACAGCTCACCCCGCTCGCTCCGTGTGGACCAGGGCAGCCCTGGCGGCCTGGTTGAATCAGGCAAAAACTCGGGGTAGTAAAGCTGCTGCGTCACCCGCGCCAGCTGTAGCTGGAACCAGGGAACCGGATACGTTAACGGCGAATCATTCTCCCAGTGGTCGTGGTCGTCCTGCAGAAAAAACACTGGGGTAGAGCGAAAATCGGTACCGTAAACAGGGACGATCTGCGGACCCGCTGCCAGTTTCAGTGCCGCTTCATTGTGACCACCGAATACTCGCGCAGCGAAATCAAAATCCGACTCACGCCCCGCTGCGCTCAGCTCACCTGCTCCTTCTCCCTGCCAAGTATGCAGATCCCAATAGATATGATCGCCATTGGCGATGGCGGCATCCGGTGCAAATGCGAGGCCGCGGCGCAACAGGCGGTTGCGAATTAACGTAGGCAGGTTGCCACTGCGTTCACCAATACCGCTGTAACTTCCCTCAGGCCCGCCAGCGCAGGTGTAAAAAAGTAGCCGCAAGCGCTCCACTTGCTGGTCCGGCGCCGGGAAAGTCGTCAGCGGCCAGGCATCACACAATGAACTGCCGCCTGAATTGAGCAATGACAGCTCGTAACGCGTAGCTGGCGACAGGTCTTCCACATAAAACTGCCAGAATTCTCCTGCCGTGTCGCTCATGCGACCGACTATGCGCCTAACTGAGCCACTGGACTGCAAACGCAGTTCCGGTGGATCTGCAAGTGGTCGGGCAAACGATGTTTTAATCAACATCCGCCTGTCACTGACACCAGGTAGAATATGGCGCACCTGCCCTGCATCCCAACCATCCTGATCAAGCACTGCCCCCTGCTGGGCCATCAACGCCTGCCAAGGCCAGCTGCCTACCCAGGCGGCCGCAGCACCACTGGCGGTAGCCTTGAGAAACCGGCGGCGACCAGGGGCTGGATCGAAGTGCGGGTAATCTCTGCCCCGGCTGCGCTGCTTCACAAATACTCTCCGTATGCCCGGAGCAACCATTGCGCGGTGTTGTCATTTGCAGGAGCGTATCCCGCCGCGGGTTGGGTATCGAGCATGGCCTGGGGTGTCAGCCCCTGTACTTTGGCACGCATCAGGTTGCCGCGGATCTCCACCAGCATATTGCGAAACTCACGCAGGTCGGCCCGTGTCGACAGCTGACCGTGTCCGGGAATAATAATCGTATCGTCATTGATCAGACCATCAATCTTCCATAATGCTTCGATCATGCCATCCAGCGTGCCCCCGTTGTTCTGATCGATAAACGGCAGTCCGTAACGAACAAACATGTCACCGGTATGGATCACATTAGCGTCCTGAAAATAGACCTGCGCATCACCGTCGGTATGCCCGTTACCCGTGTTGACGATGTCCACGGCATTGCCATTGAAATAAAACCGCATGTTATCGAAGAACGTGATCTTGGGCAGACCAACGCTTTCATAGGGCTCCTGCACGCGGCCACTCGCCAGCACCTGAGTTGATTCCATGCGGCGTCGCGCATTGTCATGAGCGACTATATAAGCTCCAGCACGTCCAAAATTTTCGTTGCCGTCGGCGTGGTCGTAATGAAAATGGGAATTAACCACAAAGTTAACCGGTTGATCGGTCAACTCAGCAATTGCCGCGGCAATTTTTTCAGTCAGCGGCGCAAACTGGTCATCGATAATGAATGTCCCGTCCTCACCAATGGATAGCCCGATATTGCCACCGCTTCCCTGCAACATGTAGATACCGTCTCGTACCGGAGTGGTTGAGATCTGGATAGCGTCGAAGTCCTGTGCAATACCTGCAACGGGTGCCAGCAGCAGTCCGATCAGCGGGAATGGCTTAACAAAGGTTCGAAACCGGCCTGTTATTTTCGTTATCATATGGCTGCTCCTTGTATTCAGGTGGGCTCAAATTAATCTGGTTGGATAGAATTGAAACACACCCCAACTCTATCGCGTGTTTCGCAAAAGTGACAAGGTTATTTTTCAGTATCAATAACCCGCCAGGACAGTGGATTCGAGCCCCAGACCTGACCGACCAACCTGCCAGGAAATAAAATGCAGCAGAAATACTATTTCGAAGACTTTAAAGTCGGCTCGTCCGAAGAATTCGGGCATTACGAAGTTACCAGGGAAGAAATTCTCGAGTTCGCTGAAAACTACGATCCCCAGCCCTTTCACCTGTCCGAGGAAGCAGGCAAAGCCATGCACTTTGGTGGACTATGCGCATCGGGCTGGCATACCTGCGCCATGGTAATGCGCCTGGTGGTTGATAACATGCCTCCCGGCGGCTCGGGTTCACTGGGGTCTCCGGGAGTTGACGAGCTACGCTGGAAGAAACCGGTATATCCCGGCGATATTTTGCGGGTAAAAAGCACCATAGCGGACAAAAGAGAGTCGCGCTCACGACCCGATATGGGCACCCTGTCCCTGGAAAACGAGGTCTACAACCAGAATGATGAACTCGTGATGAGCTTCAAGCCCATCGTCATGTATCAACGTAGACCTGCAACTGATTGACTCCTGATCAAGGGCCTGGCTAGAGCTCCAGCTCCAGACCCTCGTAGGCGAGGACTATTTCGGCGCTGCCTTCGGTTCGTGGATGTCGCGCCAGTGCTTCCGAAAAAACCTCTCTCAGCTTTTCATCACTGCGGGTAGGTTCGTGGTGGGTACAGATCAAAGTTTTCGCACCAACCCGGTCTGCCATTTCGATAGAGTGATCGAACGAACCATGGCCCCAGCCAATTTTTTCCTGGTATTCGTCGACGGTGTAAGAACAGTCGGCAATCAGAACGTCAACATTACGCATGGCAGAATCCACCTGATTCTGGCGTTCGTTTACGACCCGTTGATATTCCACATAGCCATCGTCTGCAGGACTATAAATATTGGAATAAGGTTCGTGATCGCCAGTAAAGAATACTGACTTACCATTGCAGTCAACCCGATATCCCATATTGATTACCGGATGGTTCAGAATAGTCCCGGTGACCATAGCATCCTCAATCGTGATGGGGTCTCCGGTATTCACCGTACGGTAGTCAAGCGCAGCCTTTAACTCGGCTTCACGCACAGGGAAATAGCTGTATTGCATCTGCGTGTCCATCGCCTGCTCGATACCCTGTCCACTGATAATATCCTGCGCGCCATAAATGGATAGTCGGTTACCTGGAATGAAAATAGGCGTAAAAAACGGCAACCCCTGAATATGATCCCAATGTGTATGGGTGATAAACAGGCTGACATCTATCGGCAAGCTGGATAGGAGTGACTGTGCCAGCGGAAAGATCCCGGTACCGGCATCGATAATGATCAGGTGCCCATTATCAGTGCGAACTTCAATGCAAGTCGTATTGCCACCGAATTCCTGGGTGTGCTTTCCTGGCGAGGGAATGGATCCGCGTACGCCCCACATCCGCACTTTCATGGCCTGGCCTCAGGAAGAACCGACGCTGGCAAACATCTCTGCCTCGTCGATAAATTTCTGCACGTCACCAAGTGACTGGACAACTGCATCGAAACTGACGCCAAAGCGTGTCGATGCCAGGCGCTCACCATCGCGGAACGGATTGTGTCCATTCCCCAGCTTTTCCCGGCGACTGATCTGGTTGGCTACTCTGACGCAGTCCAGTAACAGCGTGGGCTCTGCATCAGGATTGTGGTGATCGGCAATACACTCGGACAGCTCATAGGGAAACTGCCAACGGCGGGTAAGCATGGCACCAACCAACGCATGATCTGCCCCCAGCACCTCCCGCTCAGCTTCATCAAGAGAAATATCGTGCTGCTCAACCAACAACATGACCTGCTGGTATTCATCGGACATGAATTGGGCAAGAACGACCTTTCCAAAGTCATGTAAGAGACCAGCTATATAGGCATCGCCAGGCTCCAGATCACCCTTGGCAAGGGAACAAAGCTGGCGCGCGATACTGCCAGTACTCAGAGAATGCACCAGATACTTTTGAATATTGAAGTTTTTCGGATTGCGCGACGGCAGGACGCCGACCGCAGCGATTGCCAGCGCCAGGTTCTTTACCGTGTTGATTCCCAGATATACCACTGACTGAGCCACTGAATTTATCTTGTTGGGGAGGCTGTAATAAGCCGAGTTGATTACTTTCAAGATCCTCATGGTCATCACTGGATCTTTCTCAATGACCACAACCATTTCCTTAGGCGGGCAATTGATATCGCTGCTGAGCTCCAGAATTTTCTGAACACTACTGGGAAACGCCGGCATGCGATCTACGGCACTGAGTAATTTGGATTCGATTTCGCTATCGAGGCTGTTTGCTTGTTCCATGGTTCTTTCTGGTTACCTTTTTCAACCCCTGATTGTGTCAGGCTTCAGACTTGAAGATAGCTTTTATTACGACCTGCGGACGCCGCAACTTGAGGCAATTCAAGCTCTGCAGGTGAGTATGTGATCCACCAAACCTGTAAAACTCACAAAAAGGACGGGGAAATTCCTGCAGGCTATGCAAATGGCAGTTTTACATTGCCAATCGGCATCACGGACGCGCAGTGGATTCCCGTGACAAAGTCCAACCGGACCAGCAGGACCAACTGATTGATACCTTGATTGAAATTGGTATAGTGGCTCTCACCACCTGTAAATCTTCACGCAACATTGAGAATTGATCCCTTCAGGTTTGTTTAACGAGGAAAAACTATGTTCAGTCACATTATGGTGGGCGCCAATGACGTCCAGCAATCCAAAACTTTCTATAATGCCACCCTGGGGGCGCTCGGATATGAACCTGGCGTCGAGGATGAAAAAGGGCGTGTATTCTGGATTTCCAAGGGCGGAGTCTTTGGTATCACCAATCCCATTGACGGCGAGCTGGCATGTCACGGCAACGGCAGTACCATTGGCTTCGCCGCCGACAGCACCGAGGCAGCTGATGCCTGGCATGCAGCGGGCGTAGCCAATGGCGGCATCGCCTGTGAAGACCCGCCGGGCATTCGTGAAGGCAGGACCGACAAACTCTACCTGGCCTACCTGCGAGATCCGGATGGCAATAAACTCTGCGCGCTGCATCGCATTAAAGAGTAACTCAACTTCATTATTCACTCCGGGTCAAACTTTTGAAACTCATACGACTCAGCATGTTAGTCACCAGTTTGTGCCTGGTTAGCGGTTGTACAACTGCGCCACCAGCAGATGTGGAACAGATAACCTGGTATGCAGTGAATCCAGCTGGAACGCTGCGGGTTACCCTGTACGATATTGTTTGCAGCCGGCAGATCGCCAACCTGCGTCTGCGGTCACGTCGTGAGACAGCGGTAACAACCTGCGCTGATGAAAGTGGCCGCGCCTATGTGCGCTATCGTCCCCGCGGTTATGCAAGTCGAATGGAAAGCTGGACCTACAACCGCATCAGCGACAATCAGCGCGTCTATATGCAATAGGGCATTAACGAATGGCCAGGCACACAGCAACACCTGCCCTACTCAGCAAGGCAATGGCATTTCTGCTTCCTTACAAGAAGCAGATGGCCATTGCACTGCTTGCATTAGTCGTCACGTCAGGTCTCACGTTAGGACTGGTGCAGTATGTGCGAATTATCGTCGACAGCGGCTTCGTGGCCGGTTCGACAGCCTCCTTAAACACCGCAGTTTTAGGCTTTATAGTAGTGGCAGTGCTGCAGGCAGTGGGCACCTTCACCCGTTTCTACTGGGTATCATGGCTGGGTGAACGGGTAACTGCTGATATCCGAAAAGCCGTCTTCAACCACATCATCGACCTGCACCCCGGCTATTTCGAAGCCAACCTCAGCGGCGAAATTTCTTCCCGGATTACTACCGACACCACTCTCATTCAATCGGTAGTCGGTTCGTCCGCTTCCATCGCGCTGCGCAACCTGCTGATGATGGTTGGCGGAATCGTGCTGTTATTTATCACCAACCCCCGGCTTACCAGCGTGGTGTTGATCTGCATTCCGCTGGTGATCGGACCGATCCTTTATTTTGGGCGTAAAGTGCGCCGACTGTCCCGCAGCAGTCAGGACGAAGTCGCGAATGTGGGAGCCTATGTTGGCGAGAGCATTCTACAGATCAAAACCGTCCAGGCCTTCAACCATCAGGAACACGATGACCAGCTGTTTGGCGATCAGGTAGAGAAGGCTTTCAAGGTTGCCCTCAACCGCATCTGGATGCGCTCGGTCCTGATCGCCGTGGTAACTACCTTGGTATTTGGCGCTCTGGGCGCCATGATCTGGGTGGGCGGCCAGGACGTGATATCCGGACGTATGTCGCCTGGAGAACTGACCGCCTTTGTAGCCTATGCGGTGTTGGTGGCTTCAGCCGTGGGCGCCATCAGCCAGGTAATCAGTGAGCTGCAACGAGCCGCCGGTGCGCTGGAACGGCTGATGGAGCTGCTGGAAGCCGAAAATGAGATAACTGCCCCGGAGAATCCCAGGCACCTTGACGATGAATTCAAGGGCTTACTGGAAATCGAGGCGCTGAAATTCTGCTACCCGACACGCCCGAACACACCGGCACTGGATGGAGCATCGATGACTGTGCAGCCAGGTGAAAGCGTGGCTCTGGTGGGACCCTCAGGGGCCGGGAAGTCCACCCTGTTCGACCTGGTGTTACGATTCTACGATCCGCAATCTGGGGAGATCCGACTCGATGGCGTCAATATAAGAGACCTGGATCCTCTTGAACTCCGCAATCACATCGCAATCGTTTCCCAGCAACCCACCATGTTTACCGGCACCGTCTGGGACAACATCCGATACGGTCGACCCGACGCCAGCGACGAGGAAGTCCATGCCGCTGCCGAAGCGGCGTTTGCCAGCGATTTCATTCACAAGCTTCCCGGCGGATATGACAGTCATCTAGGGGAATCCGGAATTCGTCTGTCCGGCGGACAGAAACAAAGAATTGCCATTGCCCGTGCCATTCTAAAAGACCCGGAAATTCTATTGCTGGACGAAGCCACTAGCGCTCTAGACGCAGAAAGTGAACAGAAAGTTCAGATGGCTCTGGAACAACTGATGGCAAACCGCACTTCACTGGTAATCGCTCACCGCCTTGCCACTGTCATGAACGTTGACCGGATTGTGGTGCTGGATTCCGGAAAGCTGATCGATCAGGGTACCCATCGAGAGCTGCTGTTAAGTTGCCCGCTGTATGCCAAGCTGGCTAACCTGCAGTTTTCCGAGGGGCGCGCAGCCTGAAAAACCTGGGCCAGCCTGTTGCGTTTCTATATCTCAACCTACTTTCCCCATAACTCGTTCAGCACCCCCAGCTCTCTTTGCCCTTTTTCCTTATCAGGTTGCGCAAGCATCATCAGCGCAAGCTTTTTGGGATTCAGGTGCGGATTGTACTGTCGGGCTCTGGCAATGTATCGGGGCGCTTCCTCCGGTTGACCGAGTAGCACCAGTTCAATGGCTGCCACGACATTGGCATAGCCATAGGCGGGAAATGCCAGAGTCTCGGCCTTTACCAGCGGCAGAGCTGCCTCATAGTTGCCGGCAAGGTGTTCGACCAGGGCGAGGTACCAGGGTTGTATGTTGGCCATACCGGCTTCTGGCGCAATGTCCATGGCACGTTTTATAGCTTGACGCGCTTCCTCGTATCGCCCCACATATGCATAAGCCTGTCCAATGGATAACAACGCTTCAGCACTGGCGGGATTGCGCTGTAACACGGTTTCCAGAGTTTCGATCGCCCGCTCCTGCAAACCGGCGTAATTTTCTGCGGCTCCGATCCAAACCATGGAATAAAGATCATCCTGGGCCAGGGACTTGGCCAGGCGCAGGTGCTTTTTGGCCTTTTCCAGCAGCGGCTTAAATTCCTCGTCCGTGTACATGCCATTGACCAGTAGCCCGTTGCACACCCAGCTCAACATGGCATGGGCCAGGCTGGACTCCGGCGCCAGTTCCAGAGCCTTATCCAGGATAAAGAGTTTCTCTTTGAATATGTCAGAATTGGCAGCCGCCTGTTGACCCGATGCAATGGCCGAGCGCATACAGTAATCCCAAACCCCCAGCTCGTTCTCCGGCAGTTGCTGGGCACGCGCTGTCTCGGCAGTGATCAGGTGCGCAAACAGACTGCCGGCTATGCGACAAACAAATTCGTCATAGTCATCGTAGACGGATTCGGCGTTGGCATCGAAGTTCTTTGCCCAGATGGTGGAGCCAGACCTGGTCCCGATGAACTGAACACCGATGCGCAGTCGCTGACCCAGCTTGCGGATGCTGCCCTCTACCACGTAGCGCACATCCAGATGCTTGCCGATCTCACGCACGTCAGCGGACTGGTCCCGGTAAGCAATTGTCGCGGCGCGGGCCGCAACTCTTATGTGCCGATTGGCTGACAATGCAGTAATGATATCTTCGGTCAGGCCATCGGCCAGGAACTCAATATCAGGATCGGTCGAGCGCAGGGTGAACGGCAGAACGGCTATACCAGGTTGGTTCGACACGATGCCTTCGTTTGCAGCCTCATCGACAGCCTCTGCTTCCGATGCAGCGGCATCGGACTCATTCCACAAGAACTCCAGCGCGGCGAAGTCTCGGGCTGCTTTCTCGCGATCTGGCTGGCCGAAGAAAATGCCTTGCAGTTTGTGCGGCGTCAATTGTGGATTGTGCTTTTTAGCCTGGGCAATATAGCTTCTGGCCAGTTCCTCACTTCCCAGAAAGTAAGCACACAACCCGGCGACTACGTTGGCATAACCGTATTCAGGTTCGTCGCGGACTTTACGTTCAAGGTGAGCTGCTGCCACTTCGTAATCGCCCTGCACAAAGTAAATCTGCCCCTTAACCCAATCGTAATAATGCGAATAGCCTTTTTCCGGGGCTAACTCCTGGGCTCGTTCAATCGCTTCCTGAGCTTTATCGTGGTTGCCCAGGTAATTATTGGTCATACTGGCAATATACCAGGCCTCAGCGCTGGCAGGATTGCGCGCCAGGACCTGGTTCAGGTGGTAGAGTGAGCGCTCCTGCAGACCGGCGAAATTCTCAGACGCGGCGATGTAGGTCAACGTCAACAGATCATCCTTGACCAGATCCCGAGCCCGGGCAAAGTGAGATTTCGCTTTCTGTACCAGGGTTTCATACTCAGAGTCAGTGTAGAGGCCGTTGATTACAGCTGCATTACAGGCCCAAGCCATGAGCGCATTTGCTAACGGGTAGTCGGGAGCCAGCTCAACAGCACGGTCCAGATCCACGATAACGCGCTGCCAGCCTTTAAGTGATCCAGCACCGCGACCGATAGAAATTGCCGCTCGCTGGCAGTATTCCCAGGATCCCAGACTTTCCGGCGGCACGTGCATCGCACGCTCAGCTTCCGCGGCAAACACCTGGGTAAACAAATTTCCGACTATTCGTTCTAGAATTGTATCAGAGGATGAAAAAAGGTCTTCGAGCGGCGCATCGAATTTCTTCGCCCACACATGCGAACCGCCTTCGGCTTCGATAAGCTGCACGGTTACTCGACACTGGTTACCCATCTTGCGGATGCTTCCTTCGACAACGTAGCGAGCATTGAGCAATTTGCCCACTTCACGAATGTCTGTTGAATTACCCTTGAAAGCGAAAGAGGAAGTACGGGCAGCCACCGAAAGATGGCAGTTGCTGGATAACGCAGTCAGGATGTCCTCAGTCAATCCATCTGCCAGATGTTCGATCTCTTCGTCGGTTGACATATTGACCAGTGGCAAAATCGCGATTCCCGGTCTACCTTCTTCACCTCTGTCTCGCGCAGAGCCGTCGGCAGGTAATTCATTGTCATGGAGAGTTGTAGCCGTCTGTGAGGAACCAATGCTGTATCCGTCGCGGGATTCTGGTGCAGGCATATGGGTGGCGGCCCCTGAGGCTGGTCCGAGAGAGGTGAGCAGCTGCTGAAAGAGGCTATCTTCCGCGCTGCCATCCCAGGCAGCGAAGTCCAACGCATGCAGCTGCCTGAATCCAAGTGGGGGCGACGCTCCGTCCAGTGAAATTGGCAGCAGCTTTCGCTCTGCACGGGCATAGTCCGCTTCATCGCGCACCCAGTGGGAAGTGACTGAACTTGTCGACCAGGCAACGATGACAATGGAAGCCGACATCAGTTCCGCTTCGATCGTTTGCGAAAACTCGGCGCCGCCGCTGATATTGCGATCCCACCAGACGGAGTAGCCATGGCTTTCCAGGGCGCTGGCAAGATGCTGCAGCTTGTCCCTGTCATCCCTGGCATAGGAAATGAATATATCTGCCAATTTCCACTACTCCCTGCAAGCTGAATCGGAAGGATAAAAGCTAAGACCAGCCAAGTCCATGGCTGACGGAAAAATATCACCAAAATCAATAGGGTAGTTCAGACAGTAACTGACCACAATATCGGCTGAGTTGGTGCTGAAGGCGTCGGCACCTAGCGGCTGGGAATGCTTCCGCCGGTAATCTGCTTCATTAGCCTGCCCTGTTCCAACCGCTGATCGGCGCTAACCTGATTGGCCAGCAACACCGCGTCGTCATCTACGCTGGAAGAGTAGCGGTCAAGATATTCTCGAGCTGTCATTGCAGATGGCAAGCGAACCAGGTTTATTCTGTGGGGACTGACTTCACGGTATCGATCATTCTGCAGTGGTCGAAAACTCATGATTGAATCCGCCAGTGCAGGCCCATAAAGATCCCATCGAGCGGCAAGGGCAAAGCCGATAACCTGATAAACAATCTCACCTTTGGCTGCATAGAGCACATAGCCTTGCACCGGTTGCCCGGCGGCCGGGCTGATACTGAAGTCAGCCCAGGCCGCGTTCAAACCGTTCAGCTCCTGGTGCGCGGTCTGGTTGACCGTCAGGCCCTGCTGTTGCAGGAATTGAGACAGTCCTGCCTCGGGCGAAGCAGCATCGGCGATAGACAACTGCATCGCCGCATCACGCCCTGGAGCACCGGCCTGCACCGACTGGGGGCTATTCTGGGTTGCCCAGCCGCCAGGAAAAGTCAGCTCAAAAGCCAGCTGCGGCTGAATAAAACGCTGCTCAATAAAATACCCCTGGCGCGGATCCTCGCCGAACACCATTCCATCCAGTCGCTGCAGGAATTCATCCCGACCAGTGCGGAAATCGGAGAAGTTCATTTGCGAACGACTGATGCGTCGCTCATTGGCTGCTACCCGATCACCAGGCTCAGGATGAGACAGCATCCAGCCAGGCACTCCCATCTCCTCGGCACTGGGGCTGGTGGACTGCAGCATGCGCATGACATCAGACAATCCGTGGGGGTCGTGCCGGGTACGAAGCATGTAACGGTAGCCCAGCTCGTCAGACTGCGCCTCGTCTGCCCTGCTGTATTGCAGTGACAATAATTGCAATGCCTGCATGAACGCTTCGGTATTGCTGCGCACGGTTTCGGAAATCAAAGCACCCCCAATCAGAGTGATCATGCCAAGCTGTTGCTGGGTAATTCGCTGGGCAGCGTGTCGGGCAGTAACGTGTCCGACCTCGTGCGCTAACACACCCACCAGTTCCGCCTCGGAATTCATATTGCCGAGGATTCCGCGGGTGATATAAATGTAACCACCGGGCAACGCGAAGGCATTGATCAGCTCATGATCGACCAGCTTAAAGGACCAGGGTAGATCCGGCCGTTCGGATACAGCAGCGACAGACATACCCAACTCTGTCACGTAGGCCTGCAACTGTTCATCTGGGTAAAGACCACCGAACTGAGCAGTGGCCGCCGGGTCCGCCTGCCTACCCATTTGAATTTCCTGGGCTTCGCTGACAAAACTGAGCTCGCGCTCACCGGTGGCAGGGTTGACTGCACAGGATTGCAAAAAGATCAAGAGATTGAGAAGAATCCCAACCAGGCTACTTCGTGCTGAAATTAGATAGATCAAGATTTTGTCACTCTGCTACTTGGTCAGTTACCCTGCTAGAAAGGGACAACCGGATGCAATAATCTTAACACTCAATTAATCGATTATGCTCATAGTTCAACCACTTCGGCTATACCACCTTCTTGCCATCAACAGCAAACAAAGGCGCCAACAAAGCCCCGCCCAGCCCCCCCAGCGTCGCCAGCAAGACATCGGTGATGTCCACATAGCGCCCGACCACTGCCAGCTGCAGCATCTCTATCCATACCGCCAATCCCATTCCCGCTGACCCTGCGGTAATCAGGATTACCAGAGTGCCGGGTTTAAACACCGAATTGCGCAGCCACAGCGCCAGCAGTGCACCAAAAGGTGCGTAGAGAATACACTCACGCACTATGTCTATTGCAGAAGCGATCGATCTGGCGGAAAAATGCAGCCTGAAGGGTAGAAAATTACTATCATTCAATAACTTGCTGCGAATGGACCGCAGTGACAGCTCAAACTCATAAGGTGAAAGTGAAACAGAAAGTAGAAACAGCAGGTATATCAATGCTGCACTCACCAGCAGGTACTGAAGTTCGTGACTCTGCTTGGCGCCAGAATACTGCCGAGTCTGGCGCATCAATGAGGCAGTAATCCACGCAACCGCCAGGCCGGCACAAAACCCCATGACTGGCACAATAATATCGCTGCGTCCGGAACGGACAAAAAGGTTCGCGCTTTCTATGGTGAGACCCAGCAGCAGGCAGTGTAAGGCTGGAATCAACAGACTGGTTTGAACACGACGCAACTGAATTATGCTGGATAAAAACGCCAGGGGAAGAAAAGCCAGCAGATGAAGAGTCAGGTACTGAAAGTCCGGGGCGTGCCTGAAATGGTAAAATGGATCGACAATCAGTCTCGGCAGGTCACCGTCGCCGGCCTGAAGCTTGCCGTAAATCTGAGTCATCGAGACGCTGATATCCAGGGGCAGCAGTGCTGTGACGATAACGATCGCCAGATACACGAATCGCAGTCCAACCAAAGTATTTAATTTGTCAGCATGGCTGCCAGTTGCCAGCCCCAGCAGGCTGGCCGGATTGATGCTATAGCGAATAACAGCAGTTCTGGCGATGTAAAACCCCAACAGATAACCGCCACCATTGCTTAATACATCGGTAGCATCGGAAAAGCGCCCGATAAACGCCTGAATCACCTCGACACCTACGCTCAACAGAAAACCCAGCCAGGGATAAACTTTCGAGCTAATCGCGCCGTTGCTGCTGGCGAGGTACAGCGCCACAAGAAAACCAAGCGGCATGTACAACAGAATGTTGGTAGCTATATCACGTAAATTCCACCAGCGCAGTCGAAACTCATCTGCCAGAAAAAATAATTCCCCAGCTCCGGCCCGGGCAGCTCGGCGCGGCGAAACAAAGTCGGTCAGGTAGAAACTGGCAAATGTAATGAATAACAAATAGGCAAAAATCAGTACGCCGAAATAAAAAACGGGTGACACAAAAATTTTATTTTTATCGCCTGACCTAAATTGAACCATCATTGCTTCTGTAGATTAGCCAGATCAAACTGACTATTATTTTCGATTTTAGCTAACCGGCTAAGCGATTTAATTCCGCTTCAAACCACCGAAAGCAGCAAAAACATCGCTGAAAAATCCAGCGAGCTCCATGCTCATCAATGCAAATTCCTGATCGAATTTTTGCGCCGCCGCCTCCACCTGCTCGTTATCGGATTCTTCCCTGACACTTTCAAAGCGCAGTCGCTTGATGGAAAGGTCGTCGTGCACAATACAGCTGAGTATATTGTTCCAACTGACCCCCAATGACTTAACACGTTTATCTGCCGCCAACATCGCGCGCAGCTCATCGGTCAGCAAATCCTGCCCCTTGCAGCGCACCACATTACTGCCATCCAGCGGATTGAAAAGCTCACAATCATGCTCGATCACAAACTTATGTGTCGCTTTGTGCTCTTTCAGCCAGCCAGTCATAACATCACTGGGTGAGCGCTTCACCTCTGGCTTGGCTACCGGCAGCGAACCCAGACTGTCCCGCAGCAGGTTGAGAAATGCTTCGGCCTTGGGTGCGCTGGGCGTATCGATAACCAGAAGGTTCTGCTTGGGAGCCAGATACGAAAATAGCTGCTGATTTCTGACAAAGGCCTGTGGCAGCAGAGAGGCATAGATATCTTCCTGGATCTGCCTCCGCTCTTTGCGATACACCTTGCGCGCCTGACGCTCTTCCAGCTCGGCCACTTTTTCCTCCGTCGCGTCTCTTACTACTGATACCGGCAATAACCGCTCCTGTTCCTGGGCGCAGACCATAGTGTAATCGCCGATGGTATGGGTCAGCATTTCTCCTTCCCTCCCTGTCGGGCTTACCCAGCCCAGGCTGGATTTGTCAAAGCTGCTGCAGGGCTGAAAAACGTTTTCCACCAGCTTCTCCTCCAGCTCCTCGGGAGTCAGCTCAAACGGTTCGGTCAGGACGTAAAGACGAATATTCTTAAACCACATTTAACGAATTCCACAAGACAGTCATTGATTGAGGGAGCGCTTTTCGCGTTAGCCGAAGAAAGCGTACTTACTGGCATTGCCAAAGCAAGGAGCGGATTATTCTACAGGCAAAACCGAGAATCCACCTTGGCAGCATAATTAATTTCGGTATAGACTCCCGGTCCCACATTGGGGAAGATCGTACCCTATTTGGGTATGTTCTACTGAATCGAAATGATTAAGGATGATCGCTTCCATGCACCTCACTGCCACCGGCAATGCCCTGTTTACCAAAACCCAGCAACGGGTGCTGGGTATATTATTCGGCCAACCGGATCGGCGATTTTATACCAACGAAATTGTCCGCCTGGCGGACATGGGACGGGGAACCGTGACCCGTGAGCTGGATCGGCTGGAGAACATCGGTCTGCTGACGTCGATCCGCGAAGGCAATCAGCGTTATTACCAGGTTAATCAGTGCTGTCCCATCTATCCTGAAGTACTGAGCATCGTACAAAAAACGTCAGGCATCGACGGCATAATCCTCAATGCACTGCAGCCCTGGCATGAGCGGATCCAGGTTGCTTTTATCTACGGTCCAATAGCCAGCGGTAGAGAGAATGTCGATAGTCAGGTTGACCTGTTTATCATCGCTGACGGGCTGGCCTATGGCGACGTCATGCTGGCTCTTAACGAAGCTGCCAGGCTGGCCGGTCGAGCAATCAATCCTTCCATCTACTCCCAGCAGCAGATACGCCGGGAATTTGCCAAAAACAATGCCTTTATCAATCGCGTTATGCGCCACCCCAAACTGTGGGTTTTGGGTAAGGACTCCATTCTGCGTGAGATTCGTAACCTGGCCAGATAGCCAGTGCAATCCAACAGGAACCTTTTACTCGAAAGCTTGCGGGCAGACGGTTAAAGTCGCCCAGATGAAGCCTGGTTTCGACGTACCGCGTGGTTGGTATTGGCGGTGTCACAAGCAAGCCTTAGAATAGGTGCTTCCAAACTAATCCGCAAAGTACAAGGAGTCAGCAGCAATCATGGTGTCATCCCGCAATCGAAGTTTATTCACTTTTACCACTTTTAGCGCAACCTGTGCCCTGGGCATAACACTGGCCGCTACACCCGTCATCGGTCAGGCACAAGAGTTTCAGGCAGGCGAACCCATCGGGTCGGTCAACGAAGCTGGCGTCCGCGTTCCCATGTCCAGCAATGTCAAGGTTTATGGCAGTTTCCATTTTTCAGAAAGCTGTACCTTCGATCCTGCCCGCAATCTGATCCTGGCGATGAACAACGGGGAACGGGGAGACGGCACCGAAAATGATGGTTTCGTGTCTTTAATCAATCCCGACGGTTCGGTGCACACCCCCAAATGGATCGGCGTAACCCGTGACGGACTGGAGCTTCATCATCCGCTTGGCAGCGCGGTCCGCAACGGTGTGCTGTATACCGTCGATACCGGACACGTTCGATCCTTTGACCTGGCGACCGGTCGTCCTCTGCGCTCTGTACCCGTGCCGGGTTCGACCATATTGAACGGAATCGCGGTGGCAGACGACGGCACGGTTTATGCCTCTAATACCCGCAACCCGGAATCGATCTACAAGGTAACTGCCGCGGGTGACGTGTCAGTATTCGCCGATGGCGCACCTTTAGCGGCACCAAACGGCGTTGCTATCGACCAGGACGGCAATATCGTCGTGGTCAACGTCAACGACAACGCAGTCATTACCTACAATCCGCAAGGCGACGTAATCCTTACCGAGCATGCCGTGGAAGGTGGTAACGACGGCGTGGTTGTACTGGACGATGGAACCAAGTATGTCAGCAGTGTGCGCTTCGGCAGCGTGTCACGGATTCGTCCGGGTGAGGGGGCAGAAATTATCGCCTCGGGAATCCCCAGCGCTGCTTCCATGTGCTACGACTCCGTGCAGCACCAGCTGGTAATTCCACTGAACGGCAATTTCGCGCTGGCGTTTATTCCACTGTAGGTTCAAAGAAACACGAATAGAGCAAATCCAACCAGGTTAATGGCAAGCGCAATCTGAAAGCGCCTGCCATCGACCTGGTTATTATTCCGCTGTGCCAGTATCAGTCCCATCGTACACACGACAAACTGAAACAGCGCCACGAAAAAAATCAGTATAAAGCCGAACAGACTGATTATTCCGATTAGTCCCCACTGGCTGTCAAACGGTTCGTAACCCAAGTAAATCCTGATTCGGTTTGCAACTTCCAATAACACTGTGCCGATCAACACAAACCAGGCCAGCGCCAGGGCCAGCTTACTCAGCTTATCGAGAGAAGGACCGCCGGGTTTGGAGGTGGCAGGTTTTCGTGGTTGGGTGGAGTTCAATTCAGTTACCAAGTGTTGAGATACCAGAACCGGTATCAATTCGTCGAGCACTGCCTTCCTGCCTCATCCTTCTGAGGCAAGCACGTTTCGAAGACCGTCAAGTGAAATGTTCATTGCCTGCTCGATAGCGACAGCAAACTGGTCAGGTTCGATCTCCGTAACCCATCGCATACGGCACCTGTTGCTTCCCAATGAGGTCAATTCAATAGTGGCCAGGTGATGGTCAACACCTGACGGTGTCTTGATCGCCGAGTACTGCAAACAGTGTTCCTGATGGTCCAGGCGGATTATCTTTTCCTGAACTTCGCCGATGCCTGCCATATTAAAACTGCGGATGCCATCCTCTTCGCTGATAGCATCGACTCCAGGCACCCAATCGCAGCGTGTTACATCTGAAAAAACAGCCCACACCGTTTCAACAGGTGAATCCAGCTCTATATCCAATGTCACGATCTTCATCGTACTCTCTACTGAAACTGCAATACTCCATCGTCCGCCAGCCCCTTTTTCAGTAGCTTGCGATCCAACAGGTAATTCTGGGTATTGTGCCAGGGCTGGTGATCACCCTGTTTGGGAAACTGGTGCAAACCCCTTTGCATATAGCCTGGATTGAAGTCCTGAACCCAGGAAGTCTGCGGCATGTCCTTTTCTTCCTCTTTGAGTCTGGGCACAAAGCGGTTGGTACCGGTGGCATCCATGTGCTGAAACATCTCACACACGAACTGAGAGTTAAGGTCAGCCCGCAGTGTCCATGATGCGTTGATGTAACCAAAGGTCCAGACCAGGTTCGGCACATCGGAGACCATCATGCCCTGGTAGGTGAAGTGGCTGGGAAAACTGATCTCCTCACCGTCCTGATAAAACTTTACGCCCCCAAACAATTGCAGCTCCAGGCCGGTAGCAGTAACCAATATGTCAGTCTCTACCAGTTCACCTGATTTCATCTTCACACCGGACTCGGTAATGTGGTCTATTTCCCCGGTTACCACCTGTGCCTTACCGGATTTTATAGCCTTGAAGAGATCAGCGTCAGGCACCAGACACAGGCGCTGATCCCAGGGATTGTAGCTGGGCGTGAAATCCCGCTCGATGGGATATTCCTCGCCCAATTCTTTCCTGACAAGGTGGAGAATCTGCTCACGCATTTTTTGCGGGTTGGTTCTGGAACGCTTGTAAACCAGGTTCTGAAAACGGATATTACGCCAGCGTACCAACCAGTAAGCAACCTTGGGTGGCAGTATCCTGTTAAGAAACTTTGCCAGCCCGTCTTCACCTGGTCTGGACACGATATAGGTGGGCGAGCGCTGAATCATGGTAATCCGCTCCGCCTTATCCGCCATGGCTGGAACCAGGGTTACTGCAGTGGCCCCACTGCCGATTACCACCACCTTTTTGCCTGTATAATCCAAATTTTCAGGCCAGTGCTGAGGGTGAATAACCTCGCCCTGAAACTTTTCAATTCCGGGAAAATCGGGCGTGTATCCATGATCGTAGTTATAGTACCCGCTGCACATGAACAAAACCCGCGTGCGCAGGTTTTGCTCATCGCCTTCGTGGTCTTTAACCGTTACCAACCATTCCGATTCGTCATCCTTCCAGTTCGCAGAAACTACTTTGACCCCAAACTGAATGTTATTCCTGACCCCATATTCATCTATGGCTTCATTGAGGTAGGCTTTGATAGATGGACCATCGGCAAGCGCCTTGGGATTGGTCCACGGCTTAAAATCGAAGCCAAAGGTATGCATGTCGCTATCGGAACGGATACCGGGGTAGCGAAACAGATCCCAGGTACCACCGATATCGTCCCTGGCCTCAAGAATCGTGTAGTTCTTGTCAGGACATTGCTGTGCCAGGTAGCAGGCAGCACTGATACCGGAAATCCCCGCACCGACAATGAGCAGATCCAGTGGTTTAGCAGTCTCGGGCATGATTTCTCCTAGCGGTATTCCTGATAGATGGCGCTGGCCCATTGCAGACATGGGCGCTTATTCCAGTTTTCACAGTCGAGAGTGACATTGGGTGGCAATTCAATCATGCCATAAGCGGGATGTTTTTCTGGTTTCACCAGCGGCGCCAGAAGGCTGGCAGCAGTGATGTCGACCCGGGAAAACTGGTTGCCGACCAGAAACTGGCGCCCGTCTGCCAGCAGACTATCCAGCCAGTCGAATTCCTGTTCCAGTACCTGCCTCGACTCGATACCTTGCAGGCTGCCCAGATCCATGCGGTCGATCATAAACTTGCGGATAACTCCCCACGCCAGTTCCAGGAACAGCTTCTGTCCACCTGCCAGGTCATTGGCAAAGATCGGCTTGACGGTCTGCGGGTACTCAACCAGTGCCTCGGAATAATAGTAGCGACGCACGTGCACGCCGATAAATTCGTCCAGCCGCTGTTCAACGTCGTTCGCAGAGTTGCTGACGTCATCAACTGGAAGCAATGATGGTGCCCCGGTCTGTCGATGCGCCTCAGCCCAGTCGATGATCGCCGACGAACCCTGAATCAGGGTATCACTCGTTTTTAAAATCGGCACCGAACTGGCAGGCAGCCCCATTTTCTTGGCGACCCGGCGGTGCAGGCCGGGCGCCAGGTGAGTCAGGCTGTAATCGATCCCCACTCGATCCAATGCCCAGCGTGCCTTCTCGCAATAGTGGGAAATGGCGAACACATAAAGCTCGGGGTGTTGCTGCGAAGAATATTCGGTAGTCATTTTGTCAAATCTATTAGCCAACTGATGTTGTGAAATCCATTGAATTCCGCGCCGAGCAGCTTGTTTTTCCAACGGATGCGTAGTCTATCAGCCTGTCGACGCTACACATACCCCTGGGCCACACCATTGCCTATAATGGATTCAATGCGTGTTAAGTACTTAAGGATTCTGGCGGCGAATAATGACAACAAGAATATCGATTCAAGGACTGCAAGTAGCTGCAGAACTGGCTGATTTCATCAACCTCGAGCTGATACCCAAGCTTGAATTGGATGAGGAATCCTTCTGGCAGGGCTTTGCAGCAATCATAAAGGATTACACACCTCGTAATACTGCGTTACTGGAGATCCGCGACCACATTCAACAACAGATAGATGGTTGGCATCTTGAACGGCGCGGCCAGCCCTTCAATGCGGCAGAGTACCAGGCGTTTCTTCGCGACATCGGCTACCTGGTCGAACAAGGCGAGCCTTTCCAGGTAACAACATCCAATGTCGATGCAGAAATCGCCAGGCAGGCCGGTCCACAGCTGGTGGTTCCGGTCAAGAATGCCCGTTTCGCTTTGAACGCGGCCAACGCCCGCTGGGGCAGCCTGTACGACGCCCTTTATGGCACCGATGTGATTCCCGAAGCTGACGGAGCGGAAAGGCGTGGCGGATACAATCCCATGCGGGGCCAGCGGGTCATCGATTTTGCCCGACGCTTTCTTGACCAGGCCTTTCCGCTTGCTGAGGGTAGCTGGCAAGAAGTCAGTGGTCTGAAGGTAACCGCGGGAGCACTCACTGCAAGCCTTGCGGGAAATACTGCTTTTTTGGCCACACCAGCCCAGTTTCGTGGCTACCAGGGTAATGCTGAAGAACCGTCGACAATTTTGCTTTGTAATAACAAACTGCATATCGAGATACTGGTAGACCGATCATCAAATATAGGAAGCACAGACCTGGCCGGAATTAAAGATGTGGTGCTGGAATCTGCTGTCACCACCATTCAGGACTGTGAAGACTCCGTAGCTGCAGTAGATGCCGAAGACAAGGTAGCTGTCTATCGCAACTGGCTCGGACTGATTTACGGAGACCTGAGCGAATCATTTAGCAAGAACGGCGAACCGCTGACCCGTATCCTGAACCTGGATCGAGAATACCTAAGTCCCGAAGGCGACAAGCTGACGCTGCCGGGCCGCAGCCTACTGCTGGTTCGCAATGTGGGACACCTGATGCGCAATGAAGCCATCCTGGATCATTCAGGCGCGCCGGTATATGAAGGCATCATGGATGCGATGATTACCTGCGCGATTGCCAGCCTCGATGTCCAGGGCAAGTCTCTGCTCAGCAATTCAAGGGCGGGCAGCATCTACATTGTCAAACCCAAGATGCACGGTCCCGATGAGGTCAGTTTTTCCTGCGACCTGTACGGTCGAGTCGAACAAGTCCTGGACCTGGCACCGAACACCGTAAAACTTGGGATCATGGATGAAGAACGACGCACCACCCTAAACCTCAGGGAATGTATACGAAGCGCCAGTGAACGGATCATGTTCATCAATACTGGTTTCCTGGACCGCACTGGCGATGAGATTCATACCAGTATGGAAGCAGGCCCCATGATTCCCAAGACACGAATGAAAGAATGCCCCTGGATCAAAGCCTACGAGGATTACAATGTCGACGTAGGCCTGGCCTGCGGCCTGCCTGGACACGCCCAGATCGGCAAAGGCATGTGGGCCATGCCAGACCTGATGGCGCGCATGCTGGAAGAGAAAATCGGCCACCCCCAGGCCGGTGCGAGCACTGCCTGGGTTCCCTCCCCAACTGCTGCAGTACTGCATGCCCTGCACTACCACCAGGTGGACGTATCCGCCCGACAGGAAGAACTGAAATCCCGTGCCACAGCCAGCCTGGGTGACATAATGACCATTCCTGTATTGGAGGATGCTGGCAGCCTCAGTGCCGAGGAAATCCAGCGGGAACTGGACAACAACGCCCAAGGCATTCTCGGCTACGTGGTGCGCTGGGTCGACCAGGGAGTAGGCTGCTCGAAAGTACCGGACATCAATAATATTGGCCTGATGGAAGATCGTGCCACCCTGCGTATTTCCAGCCAGCATATGGCCAACTGGCTACACCATGGCATCTGTTCGGCACAACAGATCCGGGAAACCCTGGAACGAATGGCTGCGGTGGTGGACGCACAGAACGCAGGCGACCCGGAATACCGCCCGATGGCGCCCGACTTTGGCAATTCCATCGCCTTCCAGGCAGCCTGTGACCTGGTATTTAGGGGTACGGAACAGCCTAACGGTTATACGGAACCGTTGTTGCATGCCAGGCGATTAGAGTTAAAAGGCTGCCACTAGTTAGCTGTGGTAACTTGTGATATTGGTGAGCACGCGGCGAAAAAGGTCGGGGCAAAACTTGGATTTCTCCGAAAAGTCGCTATACTTTCGCGCCTTGAATTAACAAGGGGTGATTCAACATGCGATACCTTCTAGCCATCATTCTCCCGCCTGTTGCCGTATTCCTTTGTGGTAAACCCATTCAGGCTATTCTTAATATCTTCCTTACCCTGGCGTTCTGGGTTCCGGGTGCTGTGCACGCCCTGTTTGTAGTGCACAGCCATCTGGCAGACAAGAGAAATAAAGAGCTGGTGAAGGCAATTAAAGAGTCGAACAAGGACTGAGAATTAGCTATCCTTGATCGTACTTACCCATTTATCTGACAGTTGTCCTGGAATTTCGTGATGAACCGATTCAAAGCTTCTTTTTTTATTCTGGCTGTGTTTTCCCTGACAGGCTGCAGCTCTGTTTATTACAACACCATGGAACAGTTTGGCGTGGAAAAACGCGACATCCTGGTGGACCGGGTTGAAGAAGCACGGGATTCGCAAGAAGAAGCCAAGGAGCAGTTCAGCTCGGCACTGGAACAGTTCACTACGCTGCTTAATTTTGACGGTGGCGAGTTGCAGCGAGTGTATGACCGATTGAACACGGAATTTGAGCAAAGTGAACGCCGGGCGGAAGAAGTCAGTGACCGTATCCGCGCGGTTGAGCGGGTTTCGGAAGACCTGTTCGACGAATGGGATGACGAGTTGGACCTGTACACCGACCAGAGCCTGCGCACCTCCAGCGAGAGAACATTACGGCAAACCCGGGTTCGTTACGATCAACTGATAGCCACCATGCATGCCGCAGAAAACACCATGGTGCCGGTGCTCAACGCTTTCCGTGACCAGGTTCTGTTCCTTCGTCACAATCTCAATTCCCAGGCGATTGCCTCATTACGCAGTGAGGTCACTTCTATCGAAAGCGATATCGCCACTCTGATCGACGAGATGGAAGCCTCGATTGCTGAATCCAATCGGTTCCTGGAAGAGCTTCAACTGATTTAGGCCGCTTGACTTGAGCCGCATTAAGGTTGCAGCGTGCGAATTGCAACCAGCGTCTACAGGAAGTTTTCCCCAACCGAGCAGGCAGCGATTCGACTCAGATGGCTGTAGGGCAGCCCGGTCTCCTCATGCCACTGATTGAAGACGTCCTGCACTCGTTGCAGATCACGTTTGCTGGCAGGTCGTTCATTGATTTCCGCACCCGCACCCCGTATGGCCGTGACAACATCGCGGGATAGCACGAACCCGTCTTTACCAGCATACCGCAGAAAATACATGCCGCTATTACCACCCAGCCGTGAGCCGTGTGTTTTAAGGTAAGCGAGCAAGCCAACCTGATCGGACACCGGCCAGCCCGCGATAAACTTGCCGAACGAACCCTGCTCTCTAGCAACCTCGGTCACGAAGAACAGGTTGTCCTGCAGCGCCTTGATCTTCTGCCAGTTACGCACCACGCGTCGGTCACTTGCATAGGCTTCCCATTGTTCAGGTGACAGCAGGCTGAGTTTAAAAGTATCAAATCCGAGAAAAGCCTCCTCAAATTGGGGCCACTTGTTATTAATTACTTTCCAGCTGAAACCCGCCTGATTAATTACCTTGGTCATCATCGACAGGTAACGATCGTCACCAAGACTCTTCAATTTACGATTACTGGCAACCTCGGGAAGCAATTTCTTCAAGCCTTGCCTGCCGCCCTTACGCTTCTCGGCTCGCCGCCATATTTGCTCAAATTTCTTCATCGCATCAACACTTGGAAGTCAACCAATCACACCCCGCGCGCGCAATTGTGCCACTTGCTCTTCATCGAGCTTCAGTTGCTCGGACAGAACCTGGCTGGTGTGCTCACCCAGCCTGGGCGCCCACTTTGCTGCGTCCACATTGAAGCGGGTAAATTTGAAGGGCATATTCTGAATCAGAAAGTCGCCAAGCACATCATCGCTGACGGAAGTAAATGACTGCCTTGCTACCACCTGGGGGTGAGAAAAAAGGTCGTCTGGAGAGACATAGATGCTGCACGGCACACCCGCATCATTCAAAATTCTTTCACACTCTGCTGCGGTATGGTGCCGGGACCAGGTCTCCATTTCATCGATCAACGCTCGCATGTTGGCGATGCGCTGGCCCCAGACAAACCTCGGGTCTTCCAGCAGCTCAGGTCGATCAATGGCCTGGCAAAGGCCCTGCAGGTTTTTTTCGGAAATGACGCAGGCCATTACAAATCCATCACTGGTCGCTATTGGGCAGTAGCGGGCGATGGCCGGTTTTTCTTGCATCTGGGCCGCCTGAACCTGCGCAGGAATCAATAACATCATGGCATCCATCATGGCGACGTCCAGGTAATCACCGTAACCATTTCGCTCCCGATTGAGCAGTGCGGTTTGAATGGCACCAAAAGCATAAGCGCCAGTCAGAATATCTGCCACCATGATGTTCCAGTTGATGGGCTTTGCAGATTCCTGTTCTTGTTCCTGTCCTTGTTCCTGAGCCTGCGCAATTACCTGATCAAAGCCACTGGCAGCATGCACAATTGGTGCGAATGCCGCCCGGTCCACAAAGGGGCCAGACTGCCCATAACCGGAAATGGAGCAATATACCAGTTCCGGGTGACGGTCCTTGATGCTGCCGTAGTCCAATCCGAACCTGGACATAACGCCCGGGCGAAAATTCTCAACCACCACATCGGCACCCGCAATCAGTTCAAGCGCCAGCTTTTGTGCTTCAGGCTGCTTGAGATCCAGCGCCAAGCTTTGCTTGCCAGCGTTAAAATGGGCAAATACCCGAGTGGTGCCGTCGACGCCGCGAATCATATCACCAACCCTAAGGGGTTCAATTTTGATGACATCAGCGCCACAATCCAGCAGAAAACGCGTGCAGATAGGCCCGGCGAACACCGCCGAGAAGTCAATGACTTTGAAACCAGCAAGAGGTTTGCCTTGCTCCACTATTCAGTTATCCTTCCCGCTCAACTTCCGAATAACCAATGCGGCAACTCAGTAAGTTCGGGTCTTTACATAGACAACACGACACTAAACGAAACTCGGTGATTGTCAACAGCGTCTGCCCCGCAGCTTATTGATTGCCAACAATTGCTAAGATTCGATACCGTGGCCACCAATAATCTGCTTGTAACTCTGCTCAGCTGCGCCTTCTTCATGGGCCTGGTGGCCTGGGTGTCCTACCTGAAAACACGCGGAGAAGTCGGTACCCGGGATGGCTATTTCCTGGCTGGTCGTGGTTTGGGCGCTGGTTTTATTGCCGGCTCCATGCTGCTCACCAACCTCAATGCCGAGCAGCTAATCGGTCTGAATGGCTCTGCCTATGGATTTAACCTCAGCAGCATGGCCTGGGAAGTAACTGCAGCCTTCGCCACCATCTGCATGGCCTTTATTTTCCTGCCGCGGTATCTGGCCGGAGCATTCACAACCCTGCCGCAGTTTCTCGCCAGTCGCTTCGATGACGACGTCAGGCGCCTTACGGTCATCCTGTTTATGGTGGGCTATGGTCTGATAACGATTCCTTCGGTGTTGTATTCAGGCTCCATCGCTGTGCTTTTACTGTTCGATGTGCCTGGCCTGTTCAATGTTTCCTATAGTCAGGGTCTGATGTTAACCATCGTCACCGTTGGCAGTGTCGGAGCACTTTATGCGATCTTTGGAGGACTCAGGGCTGTTGCCGTTTCCGACACGCTGAATGGTGTTGGCCTGCTCATTATTGGAATAATTGTTCCTGTTCTCGGACTGTCTGCATTGGGAGAAGGAAACGTCGGTCAGGGATTGCAAACCCTGACCAGCACCAACACAGAAAAACTCAACGCTATCGGCTCAGCTTCTGACCCCACCCCATTCGGTACCCTGTTCACCGGTATGGTCTTCGCCAACCTGTTCTACTGGTGCACGAACCAGTATGTCATTCAGCGAACCCTGGCAGCCAGGAATCTGGCAGAAGGCCAGAAAGGCGTACTTTTTTCCGGGTTTTTCAAGGTCATGGTGCCACTGATGATGATGCTGCCCGGCGTGATTGCTTTCCATCTTTACGGTGACGGACTGGACTCTATCGACCAGGCGTACCCGCAATTGATCAGGGATGTATTACCCGTATATGCCACCGGGTTCTTCCTTGCGGTGCTGCTGGGAACGGTATTCAGCTCTTTTAATTCTTTGCTTAACAGCGCTGCCACCCTGTTCTGCCTGGACGTCTATGCACCCCTAAAAAAAAATGCAGTCAGTGACGAACAACTGGTCAAAATCGCCAAGTATGCCAGCATTATTATTGCGTTGTTTTCATTCATGGTTGCTCCCTTGTTACAGTTTGCCCCGGATGGGCTGTGGCAGATCATCCGCATTTTCACCGGCTTCTATAACATCCCGGTCATTGCTATCGTTATTGTCGGATTGTTCACCACCAGGGTGCCGGCGATCGGGCCGAAAGTGGTTATTGCCTTTCATGTGATTGCTTACGGACTGTTCCAGTTTGTGCTGAGTGACCTGATTGCTATCCATTTTCTGCATTTGTACGCCATCCTGTTTGGCATCGAAATACTGATCATGCTGGGATTTGGTCACTTTCAGCCTGCGGAAAGAAGCTGGGATTACATGCCCCATAACAAAGTTGACCTGACACCCTGGCGGTTTGCCAGGCCCTGTGCGGTAACGCTCATGTCCTGTGTTGTCGGTCTCTACCTGCTTTTTTCCCCTGTTGGCCTGGTAGGCGGCATAGGTTCCCTGTTCAGACCATTGATCGGTTTGTTAATCATGCTGAACATCGTTGCCTGGTGGTGGACAATAAGAACACCAGCAGCAGCTTCCGTGCCGTCCCTCAAAGTCTCGGAATAAGTGCTTGCAATCCCCGCTGTTTATTAGCGCGTTCCCGGCATCATTTCAAATCCGGCATCAAAACTTACCAGCACCGAAGCGAGTTGCAGCAATACTGCCTGATTGCCGCTTACCGTACCGATTCCAGCCTGCAGCTGTTCAGCCAGCGTCGCCTGTCCCATGATGACGGCATCCAGGTCACTGCGGTCCATTGTAATGGCAGCGTCTGCATAATCGGACAGAAAGCCTTCGAGATTGGTCAGCGTTCCACCTCTCAATTCCACGACAAAATTCTGTCCAGTATCGGGTGTAGAGAAATTGATAATGAACTGCATGCCCTCTGCAGCCTGACTGTCGACCCGTGTTGCCATGGCGTCCCACCACTGTGAAGTGGTCATGGCCCTTGCCAGATCCGGACTGGTACCGCGTGCTGCGGGAATCTCAGGTGCACCGTGACGCAGCTCCCGAGCAGCGGATAAGAATACATTGCGCATACTGGCACTTTCATACTGATAACCCAGTTGTTCAAAAACGTCGGCCAGCAGGTCCTTTGCCGGCTGATTATCCGGTTCTGCGTAAACCAGTTTGTTGAGAATCTCCATGGCCAGGCGGTACTGACCTTCGTCATGCAATGCCTGGGCGCGGGGCAGGATGGCATCGGCACCGCCCATCATTTCCACGTACAAAGGTGCGGAGTCGCCCGGCGAAAGTGGCGCCAGGGTCGCCGGATTGCCATCCCAGTAACCGAGATAGCGGTTCAGTACGGCACGGGAATTGTGAAACTCTGAACCGTGATACTGGCGCACGTTCCAGGCCTGTTGCAGACTCTGGGGCACCTGGTACACATTGTGGATTTCGTTGATGGTAACGCCCTGGTTGGCCAGATTTAGTACCTGGTTATTGAGATTGGCGTAAGCATCGCGTTGATTACGCATCACCTCCTGGATACGCTCGTTGCCCCAGCGTGGCCAGTTATGGGATGACACCATCACTTCGGCGTCCTGACCGAAGCGGTACAGAGCCTGGTTGATCTGCCTCGACCAGTCCAGTGCGTCGCGCACCAGCGCACCGCGCAGGGTATAAATGTTATGCACCGTGGCGGTGATGTTTTCAGCGGCCCAGAACACCTGACTGTCAGGGAACCAGGCATTCATTTCCGCCGGTGCCTCGGTTCCGGGTGTATTCTGGAAAACTACCCGAACACCATCGATCACATGTTCCTCAAAGTCTTCGGTCACCACCACGGTGGGTGCTATCAAACCAGCGGATCCCGCAGCCAGCCCCTTACCGATGGCAGAATCCACCTGACCAAACGGACTGGAGGGGATGACCCGGCCATACTGATAACCCGCACGACGAGACATGGCATTGCCGGCGTAAACATTTTCCGCAATAGCTTCTTCCATGAAGCCGGCTGGCGCGTATATGTCAACGCGACCGGCATTGACATCGGCCTCGTCTACCACACCGCGTACGCCGCCAAAATGGTCGATATGGGAATGGGAATACACTACCGCCCTGACCGGGAGTTCACCGAGATACTGGTTCGCCAGCGCCAATGCCGCCTGGGCAGTTTCGGCGGCAAGCAGCACGTCGAACAGAATCCATCCCGCCTGACCACGAATCAATGTCATGTTGGCAAGGTCGAAACCGCGCACCTGGTAGATGAAATCAGGCACGACTTCATACAGGCCATAGTTCATGTTCAGAAGTGCCTGCCGTTGCAGGGACGGATGGATGGAGTCGTATTGCCTGTCTTCGAGCAGAAAATCGTAACGCGACATGTCCCAGACGATGTTTCCACGGCTGCCGAGAATCTGCTGATAGTCGGGTGCCGCGACAAATCCACGTCGTGATTCTTCGAAATCTCTTTGGTCTTCGAATGGCAGGCGGTCTCTCAAGGATTCCTGTATTGCGACAGTCCAGCTTGAAGGTGGCTTGCCCTTGGAGTCGAAATGCTGGTCCTGGCCATAGACAGAAAAACTGTAACCGACAGCCACGCAGGTCGAAAGAAAAAGAGCAGGTATTGAACGCAAAATGCGCAGATTACGGTGCATGATGACAAACTCCCCTTTTGATCAAGGGAAGAAGCGTATAACAGCCTGATATCCGACACCAGTGCATACTCCCAATCGCAGGGGAACATCAGAACCAAAGTCATAGCAGAATTCTAAAGCCGCCCCATATACCACCACAGCGCGATCAGGATTGGCACAAGAAATATCACCATAAGGCTGGTAATTGCGATCATTTTGTTAGCAAAGAGTTTCTTATAGATGCTGGACATGTTTTGTTGTTAAGCATATTGTTTATAGAACCTGCAATCACAATAAAACTGACTGGCGAAACAGGCTGGTCGGCCCACTCAATACTGGGGAGCGTTGTTCATGAAAGCAAGTACATTCCTGTTTCTATTAACTTCCATAAGCAGTTCACTGGCACTGGCCCAAACCTCCACGGATTATAGCGTTCCCAGGACTGAGTTTGGTCACCCGGATCTACAGGGCGTCTGGAATTTCGCCACCAGTATCCCCATGGAACGTCCTGAGCGGTTCGGTACCCAGGAATTCCTGACCGCCGCACAGATCGAAGAGGAACGAGCAAGAATTGCTGCGGCAGCGGCAGCGGCAGACGCGGCCGCTGCACAAAGGGTTGTAGACCCGGATGCACCGGAAGCCACCGACGATCCCGGTGGCTACAATGATTTCTGGTTTGAGGCGGCCGGTATCGGTGAAGTTACCCGAACCTCCTTGCTCGTCTACCCCGAAAACGGTCGCTACCCAGCCACCGTTGAAGGCGTCACTCGCCAGTTCGATACCCTTGGCCCTGATATTCCAAATGTCAGACCGGTGCGCACGCTGGTGGGCGGCATCGCCAAGGACGGACCGGAAGATCGCGGCCTCTCTGAGCGTTGCATCGTCGGTTTCAATTCAGGACCACCGTTTACTCCCAGCCTCTACAATAACAATGTGCAGCTGATACAGGGCCGTGACACAGCAGTGATATTCACTGAGATGATTCACGATGCCCGCATTATCCCATTAACCGATAAACCTCAGTTACATGATGACATTCGCCTGTGGTCCGGCGATTCCCGTGGCTGGTATGAAGGTGATGAACTGGTGGTGGAAACCCGTAACTTTAATGGCCTGAAGCAGACATTGAATTACAGCGGCGCAGGTGATAACTATGAGGCAGTGCTGACCGAAAGATTCCGGCGTACCAGCTTTAACACTATGGAATACCAATTCACCATCGACGATCCTGGCACCTATACCGACCGATTGACTGCTATCGTCCCCCTTACCAAGGTCGCCGGTCAGGTATACGAGTATGCCTGCCATGAAGGAAATTATGGTATGACCAATCTGTTGCGTGGCGCCAGAGTCGAAGATCAAGAGGCCACCGAAGGCCGCTGATTAATCGAATTGCTGACGATGAAAGTTTTTCAAACCAGCCGCTTACTGTTAGCTGTCGCCGTGCTTGCACAAGCTCCTGCTGCGGTGCAGGCTGCCGAAGTGACACCTGCCCCCCTCGATGACCCGCTACCCGGTAATATCGGATTCGGCGACATTGTTGTTGTCGCCGAGCCTTTTGCAGCCCTGCCGCAAACAGGTGATTCCGCTACACCACCCCAGACCAACCAGGCCTATGCGCGAATTCAGTATCTGCAACCCCTTCCGGATGGTTCAGGCAGGCTGGTGGTCAACGATTTACGAGGCGTTCTTTATCTGATTCACGGCGAAAACCGGGAAGTTGTTGAGTTTCTTGACTTGCGTACCCGCAACGTGGATTTTGACGACTCCATGTTTCCCAATGAAACAGGCCTGGCAGGCGTGGCGTTCCACCCGGATTACACAACGAAGGGAGCACCGGGTTTTGGGAAATTCTATACCGCTTACAGTGCTTCATCGGACAGCGGCGTCGCCGACTACCTGGAAGATCCAGACAACAATCACGAAAGCGTGATTCGCGAATGGACCACCGACGACCCGTCAGCAGATGTGTTTTCAGGAACTTCCCGAGAACTTTTGAGAGTTGGCCAGTTTGCCCAGAATCACAACATCGGCACCCTGGCCTTCAATCCGGCTGCACAACCTGGTCAGCCCGACTACGGCTTGCTGTACGCCAGCTTCGGTGACGGCGGTGCTGCCAATGACCCCAATGAAAATGGCCAGGACCTGTCGAATCCACTGTCCAGCATTATCCGGATCGATCCTCTTGGCAGCGGTGCCGAACGTGCCTATTCAATTCCCCGGAACAATCCCTTTGTAAACCAGCCCGGTGCCGCACCGGAAATCTGGGCTTACGGCCTACGTCACCCTCAGCATTTCTCTTTCGATCAGGATGGCACTATGTATATCGCAGACATCGGCCAGGCCCAGGTGGAGGAAATCAACATTGGCATGCCAGGCGCCAACTACGGCTGGCGAATTAGGGAAGGGACCTTCGCCACCGCTTTTGAACCGATCTTCGCGGGCGGTGTAAGGCCAAACCCGGTATACCAGCGACCGCCGGATACTGCCGAATTCACCTACCCGATCGCCCAGTTCGATCACGATGAGGGCAATGCGGTCAGCAGTATATTTGCCTACCGAGGCACGGCCATTCCTGCCCTTACCGGCAAACTCGTTTTCAGTGACATGGTTAGCGGTCGAATTTTCTACACCGACACTGCCGGTCTACAGCCCGGTAGCTCTGCTCCAATACAAGAATTGCAGGTTCAAGTCGATGGCCAGGTACAGAACCTGGCCAGCGCCCTGGGCTACCCCAATACCTACTCGGCGGGAAATCGCGCAGGACTTCGACTGGGAGTAGATGAAGACGGGGGACTCTACCTGTTAACCAAGGGCGACGGCTGGATCAGAAAGCTTGTTACCCCGTGAGTTCGGAAACCGGATTGCCGACCAGCAGCACCACCTGCGCTGATCAAACTGCCAGAGCATGAGAGCCTTTCCCTTTTGCCTTCCAGGACTACCCGATTCTACGGTGTCATTACCGGAGCGCGCTAACAATAGATAGGAAACTTTGTAGTTTCAGCCGGGCAGCACGATGGGCTATGCTTGCCGTATGTTGCGATACGCACGCTATTTCCTGTTAGCAGCCACCTGGCTGGGTTTGAACTATGTGCTCAGTAACCAGGTTGATTCAAGCCCGCTATGGACGCTGATCCTCGCCACTGCAATGGCTGGTGCACCTGTACTTTTTTACGGGCTTTACCGAATTACGATTCGCCGCGTTCATGATCTGAGCGCCTACAAACAAAGAGGAATCCTTTTTCGGGTACTGAACGGTCGCATTGTGGCGGGATTGTTGTGGATCCTCTACAGCATCGTGTTCGGCTTTTTTAACATATTCTGGTTTTCAACTTTCACCGCAGTCGAGTGGATTTTTGCACTGCTGTCAGTTCCAATATTGCTGCTGGTATATCTACAGCTTCAAAGCCTGTCCGCTGAAGAGTTCCGCCCCTTCATTGTCACTCAACGAGCCCTGCAACTAACCAGCTGGCTGGTACCCCCGGCAATGACTCTCCTATACCTGCTGTCGCTTTTGCTGATAAAACCCACAATTCCTGAAGGCGAAACTATCGCTTCCATGCTGGGACCGATTGCATCGACACCCTTGAGCGAGGACGCGAGTCTGCTGGCACAACTGGCAAGTCGTTGGGCAGATTACTATCACCAGGCACGGTCTTTTGTGTCCAATCAGGTTTTTGCCGAAGGCCTGTTACCCTCCCTTATCGTTGGAATGTCCAGTCTCGTAATGTTCTTCAATTTAAATCTTGCTCTGTCAGCATTTCTTGTGCCGCCGGGCGAATACCGCCGTGTCATCAATCCCCTCGAGGACAGGGATGTTCCTGCACCGGTATCGGTGTCAGCATCAGCCCGCGCCACCGCCGTTTTTGTTGTCCTGTTCTTTTTCGTTTTCGCACGTTTACTGGTCAGTATAGAAAACACGCTTATTTCCATACCTGGTCTGCCGGATGCAGTAATGGCTGTGGAACAACAGGCAATCAGGAATGTCGAGCAGATTGAGGAACGGTATTTTGAAGCCGGCACAATTTCCGCGATTGAAAACGCCAGGTTAAACATTGACCTTGCATTGGAAGAGTCACGACAACAGGTTGCACAACAGGCTCGGGAGGGTTTCGCCAGTCTGCGTGGGAATGTCGAACCCTACCTTGATCACTACTACAGTTTACCGGCTGAATATCTGCGACTTGGTGCAATGTTGACCAGCAATCTGGAACAGAAACTCCAAAACGACCTCAACAACTACCTTGCCGCTGATGATCCCTTTGCAACGTATCAGCAATCCATAGATCAATTGCTGAGCACCAATGCCAGATTGCGCGAAGAATATCGAGTCAGCCTGGAAGCGCTTCTCGCATCTAACGAAGTAGTAGCTTCCGATATGAATTTTCGGGTTGTCGAAACTCGTTCGCTGGACAGTTTATACCTGCCTGCTACTCCGGAAATAACCTTGCTCCCTGGCAATGGAGCCGACGTGCGAGCAGGGGCGGGCGCCGTCAGTGCCGTGATCGCCTCGACAGTTGTCGCCAAGCTTACCGCCAAGGGCTCACTGAAGATGGCAGTACAGGCCATGACCAAGGCAGCTTTCGCCAAAGCCACCTCTGGGACTGCCGGTGCCGCCGCAGGCGGTGCGATCGGCTCCATAGTACCAGGTGCAGGCACTCTGGCTGGAGCCGCGGTTGGCGCTGTTGTCGGCATCCTGGTCGGCGTCAGTGTGGATGCGCTCTTGTTGAAAGTCGAAGAATCGCTAAACCGTGACGAGTTCAGAACACAGATTCTGGCTGAAATTGAAAGTGAAGAACTTCAGCTGCTGCAACGCATCGAAAGCACAAACTAAGGACAAGGATCCTCACCTTCGACTGGCGTGGCACCGGACGGCAGGTAGCGACAGGGATCCGCAGATTCCAGCGATACCCGTGTGCCAGTGCGGATCAGGGCGCCAGCGCTGGGTCCCTGAAAAAAGCTATAGCCTTCACGCGTCTGCATCCAGCCCAGCGGACCACCCACAAACCGGCCTGCCGCCAGTGTCTGGTTCTTTATCCGGGTAACCAGTGCCTCGTACGCAGGATCGCCCTGGCTTCTACCGGTAAAACTGCTCAAGTCTGAGCTGGCAACAAAGACTCCATCTATACCCGGTGTGTTAGCGACCTGTTCGATTATCTCCACACCGGTCGGTTGTTCAATCATCGCTACTACCATGATGTTGTCATTTGCGGCTTGACGATAATCGTTGCCCCAGATGGCCCGATACTGCCCGCCTCCCTGGCTGCGTTTGCCCATCGGTGGATATTTGGCATAGGTCACCGCAGTCTCGACCTCTTCTACGGCATCCACCATGGGCACAATGATACCGAGAGCGCCTATATCGGTAGCTTTCTGAATATCACCTTCGGTGGCAGCAGGAATGCGGATAAAGGGAATCGCCGGCGCGTCCTTGCAGGCCCAGATCATGTCCGCCACCTGAGAGTAGCTCAGCGGACTGTGCTGCATTTCAATCCACATGAAATCGAAACCGGAATTGGCCATGGCGCAATAAATATCGGGATCGGCGGTATCCACGGTGCCACCCACCACCTGTTCACCGCTGGCGATTTTTTGTTTGACAGTGTTGAAGATACGGACGTCGCCTTGTTGTGCAAATACACTGGATGCAAGAAACGTCGTCGAAATCAGCAGGGTTAAAAACAGAAACATTGATCGATTTTTCATGGCTGTCAGCTCTTATTTTGTTTTGGGTTAATCAGGCTTTAGAGAGTTGATTGCTCGATAGTAACCTAAAAACTTTCCCTGTAAAGCTTTCTAGCTAAAGAACTACGTCAGCAGGTACAGACTTCCATACACCATCAGTGAAACACCTATATAACCCGATGCGACTTTTTGCGTTCTTTCAGGAAATTGGCTCACCTTAAAAAGGTCCAGCAATGCCTGTCTCAACAGGAATGTATACAAAACATAATAGACTACTGGAACGGCATGAACCCGAATTGGATAATCGTCTACGGATCTATCGAAGAGGGCTAAAAGCCAGTCTATCTGCGCCAGTATCCCAAATAATCCGAGCCCCGCATTGATAAATATCCAACTGACCTCATCGCGGCCAAAGATATACAGATAAAACACCAGGTAAATGACAACTGTAATCGTGCCGAATGCAAACAATGGTAAATAGCAGTCAACGGGCGCACCATAGGCAGCAAGGGTGGTGAAAAAACCAAATACCCCCATGTGCAGCAGGAAAAATGGGTAGACAAAAAAGCCGGGAATATCTTCTCCCTTTTTATAGAGTTTTTTATTGATTCGAAAGTCGTTGGCGAGCTTCATAACTTAGTGGAAAGTTATCTGGTTACGAGCCCACCAGAGGTTCCAGCACCGCCTCCAACGTCTCGGCAGTCTTTTGCTGGCTGAGCTTTTCCATCTGCCGATGAAGAGATTTCTTTTGTTCCGCATTGAGGTCATCGATGCGTGTCGACAGATCACCTTCTTCGATACGCAGATTGTCCCGCCGGGCATGAGTCCGTTGCTGCAACGCCTGGTGCAAAAACAGATAGCGGTTCAGTAGCACGTAGGGAAAATTTCGATTCTTCATAGGACCTTGCCTGGCTTCATAGCCACCCATTGGCAGACCGCTAATTTTGAAGTCCGCCAGTCGGTCGGCGCCGAACCAGGCGCTGCCGCCGGCTATCAGACCGCCGGTAATGGCACCCATGAACAGACTCTGTCCGGCCAGACCCAGATCCACCACGGCGCCGGTTGCTGCGCCAGCCATTGTGGCTGCAATCAGCAGCTGGCGACGGTTGAGCCCCCAGATAATCCATTTCTCCGTATCGAACAGGTTCTCCTCGGTCGGCAAATCAGCGCTTTCTATATCGAGATTGTGGTAGTGATAAAGGTCTTTCAGGGCTTCATGAGCCTTTCTTTCCCGCTGACCCAGCTGTTTATAGAACTGCTTTTCCAGCACCGGTTGTAATTGTTTTGCCTGGCCCTTGCTCAACACCTTTTGAGACACCTGGTACGAACACATGTCAGAAAGCAATCCGGCCAGGATCTTGATACTTTGTGTTTGCTGCTGGCTGCGGTGCTCCTGGTATTCTCCGACCAGGCTTTTAATCGGCTGCTGCCAGTCTTCCCGCAGCATGGAAAATGCCTCCAATATGGACATCTGCTTCTCAAAATCCGCCTGCACGGCGTTAAAAACTTTGACCACCTTGAAGTACTGAGACAACGCATGCTGCCATGAGGTTATGTATTGTTCGTTTGCTATCGGATTGATTAGCGCCATACTGGCCTGGCCAGTCCAGCGCAAAATTTCCATTTCCGCTTCGTACTCACTTCCGTAAGGACGAGAGCCATCGACTACGTACAGGATGGCGGCGCCGCCGATAATCGGCCGTAACAATTCCACTTCATCAGGAAATTGCTGACCGCATTCCGGATCTTCAATAAATTTGCGTACTGCCCCCTGTCTTTGTTCAGCACTGTCAGCGTGTTGCTCCAGCCACTGCAGCACGCGGGCAGGTCGCTGGAATCCGGGTGTATCTATCAAGGCAAAGCGACTGCTCCCCACTTCCACCTGCAATGTCTCTGCGACTCGGGTCGTTCCGCTCTGGGCGGAGATAGCAATACTGTCATCCTGGGCCAGGGTCGCCACGATGGACGATTTTCCCTTGTTGGGATGGCCAACTACCGCAAATGCTGGCGTCATGGGGAGTCTCCAGAAGAAGTACCCGGCGTTAACACCGACCAGTTACCCAGGGTGCCGCAGAATCGGCGCCACTCCTGCAGATCACTGTCCTTCACTGGCCGCAATCCTCCGTTGTCCCAATCAAGCGGTAACAACAGCTTCTCCGTATTTTTTTCAATTGGCAGGGAATGCAGGTAATCCTGCAATTCACCCATGGGAGGCTCCCAGGCCTTGACAGCAACTATGATTGCAGTGCTCTCCGAGCGCTGAAATTTGCCTGGATCAACCTTGCTCAATGGTCCTGCTCGCATGACATCGCCAGGTTTACCAATTCGATCGAATAAGGCTTCAGCCAACACCATGGGAACGCTTCCCCAGTCGATCAACAGATAATTCAGCCTGTTCTTTGTCACCAAGGGTGCCAGTTGTCCCTGCATGGGCACAGCGTTCAGTGAGTCAACGTGCACCACTTTTCTACTTTTGGTAACTTCTGCGACGTTCTGCCTGCTCAAATAAACGGAACGGGCGAGTAGCGCCATAGCGGCACGCGGCAGCACCATATAGGTCACTTGCGCGGCGAACGCATACTTCCACCACTGCCCCAGTTGCGCAGCGGTCAATTCCGGTGTCGCCAGGCGAAAATCCTGGGATTGTTGCAGCAAGGCCAGGCTGGGTTGTGCATCGCCCCAGAAAGCCCAGGGTATTGCCAGAACCTGAAGTAGAGGTAAAAGATCGGTCGCCTGCAACAGCGTACTGCGCCAGACGAAGCTGATGTCGGTACCAACCAGCAACAACAGAAATGCAATAAGGCCGCCGACGGCGAAGGCCAGGCTTGCCAGCTGAGTCTGGTAAAACAACCAGTACTTACGCTCGACACCGGGAACCAGCGCCAGTGCTTCCTGCCGGACCCTGGTGGGCCACAGCGGCAACTCCAGCAGCCAGCCCGCCAGCCCGCGGCTGGATTTTCGCGCCAGGAATACACCGCTCAATAGCAGGCTGCCGACCGGCAGGAACACAAATAGTAGAAGCAGGTAGAGCAAATTCACTCGACCCTGAGAATCGCCAGATAACACGCTGATGGCAATCACGAAACCAGCCAGGAGCCCCAATGCCCCGAGGACTATACTGAACTGTCGCATGAGCGGCCGTGAATCCCAATTCCTGATATGAAATCCAAGTATAACCTGACTGGACAGGCTCCATAAGTGCTGTGCAGGCTCATAGCAGTTGCACAAACCTGCCAATTTAGAATAATTTTGACGTTATAACGTATCGGAGTTGCCGGAATGCCAATTAACACTCGCATTGTCACCTTATTGCTCGCCCTGTCGGCCACAACTTTCGGGTGGCCGCAAAGCAGTGCTCAGGAAGATGAGGCACTCAGCCCCAGAGAGCTGATAGGTGGCCACTGGGTGATAAACGAGGACCTCAGTGATAACACTGATGAACAGGTTGAAGAGGCCATCAAGGCTGCCGGGGGGCGGGTAGAGCGCCGCGGCCTGTTCGCCAAAAAGGTCGAAGACCGTTATCGAGGCGGGCCGGCAGAGCAGGAGATGTATGACCGGATTTCCTACGACGACGTGCTGACCATCAGTTATACTGATCCGGAAATGGTGTTTGAGTACGCCGACGGCTTTCGACGGGTGTTTCATACTGACGGCCGCCGTCGTTCCGCCGCCGTTAACGACTATTTTGAAAGCGGCGGTGCCGACTTTTCATTCGGCAACTGGAATGGCGAGCAACTGCTAGTCGAAGGGCGCCCACGGGACGGTGGCTATACCCTCGAAACCTACACCCTGGAAGCACAGGGCCAGCGCCTGCGAATTGAGATGACAATAGAGCCCTTCGTGTTTGGTGCGCCAATCAGCCTAGTAAGGGTTTTTGACCGGATGATCCAGCCCTGATGTCATCTAAATCTTAACGATTGAAGCATTGTTCTCTGCCAGTTTCTGTAATGGTTTTTGGCATGGTAAAAACAACAGCTGAATTATCGGAGCGCCTAGAAAATGAATTCAAAATATCATAACTCCCTGGTCCGCGGAATTGGCATGGCAACTGTGATGCTTTTACTGAGCGCTTGTGGAATTTCCGCCGAAACACAGGCACTGATCAATGAATATAATCGGACTGTTCCGGTTTGCGAAGGTGATGCTGACTGTACCGTCAAATGGGAAGCCGCTCGCAACTGGGTAGTCAACACTCCCTCGTACCCTATTCGGGTTTCCAACCAGAATCGGATTGAAACCTACGATGCTGACAGTACCCGGGCAGGTACAGAAATCAAAGTCACCCGTGAGCCGCAAGGAGGCGACAGATACCGCATCGTTGTAGATATCAATTGTTTTGCGATTGATGGGTGTCCGCCTCACTGGGAGACGAAAATTGATTTCAACCGGGTTGTAGGCAACACAGGGCAGTGACCCAGTCATGACCAAGCGAACCGCCTTGATCAGTGCCGCCGATACCTACATGGGGCCGGCCATCGCTGATAAATTTTCCAGCCTGGGAATCAACGTCATTGCCGGCAAATCCGGCTTGAACTCTCAGACCGAGATTGAAACTCTGATTGATGAAGCAGGTCCTATCGACCTCCTGGTTGCCAACCTGGCGCTACCGCCCCACTCTACTCCGGTTCAGCATATCGACAACCAGGACTGGCGGGCACTGTTCGATACCCTGGTACACCCGTTGATGTACCTGGTACGAGCAGTCACTCCGCAAATGCTGGAACGCCAGTCTGGTAAGATCATCGCGGTCACAAGTGCCGCTCCACTGAAAGGCATACCCAACAATGGAGCATATTGTGCCGCGCGAGGCGCCCAGAACGGCTTTATCAAGGCGGTTGGATTGGAACTGGCGCGCAGCAACATCCAGGTCAATGCCATTGCCCAGAACTACATCAATAACGATACCTACTACCCTGACGACCTGCTACAGAACGAAAAATTCCTGCAACACATCAAGAAGAACGTCCCGACCAACAAAGTCGGAGCGGCCAGTGAAACAGCAGAACTGGCCGCCTATCTGGCCAGCGAATCCTGCAATCACATGGTGGGGCAGGTAATTCCTCTGGCTGGTGGGTGGGTAACCTGAGCGGGAAAATACTATCTTCTTGAGAGTGCTCTTAATTATCTTTTGCTGCACATTTGCAACTTACAATTCCACTCTCGTGCACGTTTTTCCATGAGCGCAGTCACCAAAAATAGTTTTACGCAAGCTGGACCAGAAGCCGACATTAACACTTAATTTCCAAAGCGAAATTCTGACCCATTGCATTGATTGTTATGTTTCCCATCTGGGTGATAATCGTAACTTGCCTGACTATTCCAAATTACTTTCTCGGATGTATCTCTCCACGACACCTTCTTCAAGCGCAATCTGCTTAAGTGATTCTTCTCGTTGGAGCATGATTTCCCTTGCAGCGGGATTGGAAGCCAAATTCCTTACTAAAAAAGATCCTTGTATAAGTTCGTCTTCAGTTGCTATGCCTCTGTCGTATAATCTACGCATGTAGTTAAATTGAGCAATGTAAATATTAATCAGGCTGTTGAGCTTTCTCTTTTCTAATGAGCTCAGGTCTTCGCCGGTTTCACCTTTCTCCAAAATCAAGGCAAATTCATCAGATGAAGTTAATGCGGCAATTTGTATGCTGTTGGCAGTGTAGGACTGTTGAATCCCAATAGTATTTGATTGTTCGCCTGCCCGAATTTCGAGTACTAAAAAATATATCCCTATGAGCACGCTAAAATTCGCGAGGATTGGCCCGCTTCCCAAAATATTGAGTTTTTCTATTTAATAGAACGTTATGTGGGATGACCGCGGTTGAAAACTGCCGTGCCGGCCAACTTTCTCAGCAAATTATCGCTAATGCCTTTAACACATTAAGCCACCCACAGTGTGGCGGTCCCAGATTGATTCGTCTTCCACTACACGCTTTGTATCCTAAAATCGCTCCGCGAGTGTTCTCTCCTTATCCGATAGAACCGCGATTATTTCCCTGTTCCTCTGGGTCGAATAACTTTCTCGTCATTCAGGAGCTTTTCTACTAGAGATTTTCCAATCTGAAATCAGTGGTCCTACCATCACCCTAATCTCAACGGGGTCTTAGCTCTAGTGTTACGCCTATTCAGAGCGGCCCAGAAAAACTTTTTGTAGAGAACCCGCAAGCATCGACAACGCCTCACCACAATCCATCTCCAGCTTCAACTGAAACAATTCATCGGCTCGGGTTTTACCCGCATTGATACAAGCTATCGGCATATTGTGCTGGGCGGCATGACGGCAGAATCGATAGCCGGAAAACACCATCAGGGAACTGCCTACTACCAGCAGCCCGTCACTTGCTTCCAGTTCCTCGGTAATGTGCGCAACCAGGTCACGATTGACCGAATCGCCAAAAAAAACCACGTTGGGTTTTAACACACCGCGACAGAAGCGACATGCGGGCACCTGGAGACTATTCACCAGCGAATCGGCGACGTCCGCGTCGCCGTCTGGTGCCAGCGACCAGCTGGCAGGTATATCGGCAAGCTGTGGGTTTATGGCGATCAGTTGTTGCTGCACCTCGTGACGCTCACTGACATCACCGCAGGACAAGCAAACTACCTGGTCCAGCCGGCCGTGCAGATCGATGACCTGGGAGTGGCCGGCTTTCTGATGTAGGCGATCAACATTTTGTGTCACCAGCAGTCGAACATAACCGCCCTCTTCCAGCGCAGCCAGCGCCCGGTGGGCGGCATTGGGCCGCGCATCCCGCATCGGCGGCCAGCCGACAAAGCTGCGGGCCCAATAGCGTTTGCGACTTGCTGGTCGGCTGACAAAATCCTGGTGCGAGATGGGATTATTGCGTTGCCAGTCGCCTTTTTTGTCCCGATAGGCCGGTATGCCGGATGCGACACTGCACCCGGCGCCAGTCAGGACCAGCAGACGTGGATTGGCCTTTATAAATTCCGTAAGTTGAGTTAACACGACAGGAAGGGGCGAGCACCAGGTTTCACAAACTACAGTTGCAGCAAGTATACTTCAGGCTCCGTTTACTTTTGACATGAAATAGCCATGAAACTCAGAAACTTACTTACCCGTTCCGCCTTCATCCTGGCAGTACTGCTGCCTTTCGCCGCCACTGCCGACCTGGAAGAAGGTCTACGCGCATACGAGATGCGTGACTATGAAACCGCTTATAACAAGCTTACACCTCTCGTTTCCGAGGGAAGTGTGGAGGCCCAGTATATTCTGTCGCGCATGTACCGTAGTGGTCAGTATGTCGACCTGGATATGGCTGCAGGGGCACAAATGCTGAATCTGGCGGCCCAACAGGGTCATGCCCAGGCGCAACGGGAACTGGCCAATATGTACGTGATCGGCATTGGCGTTCAGCGTGACCCAATGGAGGCAATGCGCCTGATGACTGCCGCTGCAGAGCAAGGCCTGCCGGAAGCCCAGCAGGAGCTGGGTATCATGTACCAGTCCGGCACCATGGTCGAACCCAATTATCAGGAAGGTCTCAGATGGTTGCAGATGGCGGTTGACCAGGGCTATCTGCCAGCCGTCCACAGCCTGGGCATGATGCATTACTTCGGCCAGGGAGGTGAAATCAACTTGATCGAAGCGGAACGGATGTTTCGCATGGCCGCTGAGCGCGGGCACGCGCAATCCCAGTACCAGCTGGGCGCCATGTACCACCAGGGTCAGTGGGTAATGCAGGACCTGGTCAAGGCTGCCATGTGGATCAATGTGGCAGCTGCCAATGGCGACTCCAGCGCCAGGTTGTTGCAAAGAAACATGGAAGAGGAAATGACACAAGCCCAGGCTTCCGAGGCCAGGGAGCTGGCGATTGCCTGTCGCGCACGCGGGTACAGCAACTGCTAGTCACCGGACAGGCATCCACAGAAATCAATTTTTAACAGGAAGAGAAGTCATGAATAAAACGTTGTTTCGCAGCCTGATCTTCATCGGCTGCCTGGCATTGGCACCATACGGTGCCGCACAGACAGTCGACGCTGGACGAGGAGAACTGCCGCTGACGGTTCCTGCAGGTTACTCGGCGGACGATCCTGCACCTCTTGTGGTACTGCTGCACGGCTACGGATCCAGCGGCTCCGGACAGGACGCCTACATGCAGTTCAGCACACTGGCAGACGATTACGGTTATCTGTTTATTGCACCTGACGGCAACCAGGAAGCAGGCGGGAGAAACAATCGATTCTGGAACGCCTCTGAAGCCTGCTGCAACTTCTTCGGCAGCACAGAAGACGACGCTGTCTATATCATGTCGATTGTCAGCCAGATCAAGGAACGCTATTCCATCGACAACGACCGCGTTTACCTGGTCGGTCATTCCAATGGCGGCTTCATGTCCTACCATATCGCGCAGCGATATCCCGACACAGTTGCGGCAATCGCCAGTCTTGCGGGTGCGGAAGCAGGAGACGCCAGGCCGGCTCCTGACCATCCCGTGCACGTTCTGCAGATTCATGGCACAGAAGATGGCACCATTGCCTACAGCGGCGATGAAATTCAGGGCAACACCTACCCGGGCGCGGTGGAAACTGTTGAGCGCTGGGCTGTATACAATGGTTGTCAGGTTGAAGGCGCCGAGGTTGCACAGCTCGATTTGGAGCGACAACTACCCGGTTACGATACACGCGTGGTGCGCTATGACGAAGGATGCAGACCAGGGGGTTCGAGCGAGCTGTGGACTATCGATGGCGGCTCACACATACCTGCCATTTCCGATAGCTTCAGCGAAAACGTCGTTGAGTGGTTGTTCGCGCACCCCAAGGTCAGAGTATCCGCTGCAAACGCTGCTGACTGATTAAACGATTTTTTCTGCCAATTCTGATTCGGGTCTATCGCAACGCGGCAGACCCGGTCAGCCAACTACGGCAAACCCGTTGTTGATTACCACCTTGTCCTGCTCCAGGGATTGACAGCGAAATGCAATTTCATTGTCGCCCTGCTCCCAGATCTCTGTTCTGATGGTGTCGCCCGGGTATACCGGCGCGGAAAAGCGCAGGCGAATTCTCTTTAGCTGTTCCGGGTCGTAGTCACAGCTTGACTTCAAAATGGCGTGGGTTGCCACGCCAAAGGTACAAAGCCCGTGCAGGATGGGCGCCTTGAACCCGGCATCCCGGGCCACTGAGGGCGAGGCATGCAGTGGGTTGAAATCACCATTGAGGCGATAGATCAGCGCCTGTTGCGGCAAGGTTGACAGGTCACATACTTTGTCCGGCTCACGATCGGGAATCTGGTCAGGACGGGGTGAAGGTTTTTTAGGAGCACCACAGCCGCCATCTCCACGACACAGGATAGTGGTGACCAACGTGCAGTAATCCTCGCCAGTGTGTTTATCGCTGACTGTTCGTTCCGAAACCAACAGGGCTCCAACGCGGCCCCCCTTGTCAGCAATGTCAGTAATCCGCGTTGTTGCCACCACTGATGCCGCTGCCGGCAAGGGTTTGTGCATGATGACTTCCTGCCCCGCATGCAGCACCTGTACCCAGTCAATGCCGGTATCAGGTTCCTTGGCCCAGAAACCGGGATAGGCCAGCACCACTGACTGGCTGGGCATGGCTTTGAGTCCATCTTCATAGACAAAGCGCAGACAGGCCTCATCCAGGGGATCCTGACCCATGCCAACACCCAGCGCATAGAGAATGGTGTCTTTTTCGGTATAGGTCTGTTCCAGAGTACCGAAATCCCGGTTCAACAGTTTTTCATAGACTATCGTCATGGGGCTCACCTACCGCAGATAGCTTTGCAAGGTTCTAGAACGGATCCCAATTGAAAACATCACCGGATCGTTCCAGGGGTGTGTAATTGCTGCTGAATGCCGGTAACACACGCTCAAGCACGCTGTCGGGGGTCCAGCCCTCCGAATTGTGGGCAAAGCGTATCGGCCGAGGCTGATTGAACAGAAAGATCTCATTGTTGCGCACGCCAAAAATCTGCCCTGTGACATCCTGAGCGGCGTCGCTGCAAAGAGCCACCGCCAGTGGTGCAATCTTGTCCGGCGTCATCTGCTGAATCTTGGCGACCCTGGCCTGCTCTTCCTCGGTGTTGGTCGGAATAGTGCCGATCAGCCGGCTCCAGGCGAAAGGTGCAATACAGTTGGAACGGACCCGAAAGCGGCTCATATCCAGCGCCATGGACTTGGACAGACCGACAATACCCATCTTGGCGGCTGCATAATTGGCCTGCCCGAAATTGCCGATGAGCCCTGACGTGGAAGTCATATTGACGAATGCGCCGCGGGTCTGGGCTCGAAAGTGGGTGGCAGCGGCTCGACTGACATTGAAGGTGCCTTTCAGATGCACGTTTAATACCGCGTCAAAATCCTCTTCGGTCATCTTGTGAAAGATAGCATCCCGCAGATTACCTGCATTGTTAACCACCGCGTCGATGCGACCGAAGTAACTCACTGCCAGCTCGACAATCTCGTGGGCTGCATCCCAGTCGGTCACGCTGGCATAGGAGCTCACTGCTTCTCCACCGGCCGCCTTAATGGCATCGGCTACTTCATCAGCCGGACTTTGACTGGCGCCGGAACCGTCTTCCGAGCCGCCGAGATCATTAACGACGACCTTTGCACCATGTTGTGCTGCCAGCATTGCGATGGCTTTGCCGATTCCCCTGCCAGCGCCGGTGACGACAACGACTTTGTCCTGTAACAACGGTTGATTGCTCATCTCTACTCCACAAAATTCTGTTTAGTCAAAACGGCCCAGTATGGAAATACTGCAAATATTCTGGTGGGGGAAACCACCCAGGTTGTGATTCAGCCCCAACTTAGGGTCATCCAATTGCCGCTCGCCAGCCCGCCCCTGAAACTGCAGATAGTTCTCGTAGATCATCCGCAGGCCCGAGGCGCCAATGGGATGACCGAAACATTTCAGTCCGCCGTCAATCTGACAGGGAGTCTTGCCATCGGCATCGTAAGTACCATCCAGCACTGCCTTCACAGCCTGTCCCTCTTCGGCCAGTTGCAGATCCTCCATGGTGACCAGCTCGGTTATGGAAAAACAGTCATGCACTTCGGTCATGGTTAATTCATCACGGGGTGAGCGGATATCTGCTTCATCGTAAGCCCGTTGCGCGGCGATGCGGGTGGTCTTCAGGTACGAACCATCCCAACTGTCGGCCCCCGAATGGCTGGATTCCATGCCGTTGGAAACTGCCAGTTGCAGCGCCTTGACCGCAACCCGATTGTGCTTGCCAAGGCTTTTGGCAATCTCCGGCGTGGTGACAATGGCACAGGCTGCGCCATCACTGACTCCGCAGCAATCGAACAGCCCAATGGGTTCCGCGATATAGGGCGCTTTGATCGCCTGCTCTTCGGTGATGGGTCGACGCAGGTGGGCTTTTGGATTCTTGGCACCGTTGGCGTGACTCTTGACCGATACGTGGGCCATCGCCCGCTTGAGGTCATCCTTGTTGATACCATGCTTGGCCTGGTATCCAGTGGCCAGCTGCGCAAACGCACCCGGTGCCGACAGATTGGGCCAGTACATGTCGTTTTCCACACCACGACTGCGCTGCGGCAAGCCACCGTAGCCAGTGTCCTTCAGCTTTTCTACGCCCAATGCCAGGGCAATATCGCAGGCTCCGGATGCCACTGCATAAACCGCTCCGCGAAAGGCCTCGGTACCGGTAGCGCACATGTTTTCCACCTTGGTAACCGGGATATAGTTGAGTCGCAGGGCGATGGCCAATGGCATGGCACTGGAGCCCACATTGAAGGCATCAATGCCGGCGCCAAACCAGGCGGCCTCAACCTGCTCACGCTCTATACCGGCATCGGTCAGGCATTCCTCGAAAGCTTCGACCATCAAGTCTGAAGGGCTGGAATCCCAGCGCTCACCAAACTTGCTGCAACCCATGCCGAGAATTACTACTTTGTCTTTAATTCCGCTAGCCATCGCCAGACTCCTCACTGTTGACTATGGATTCCAATTATCAAGGAACCTCAAACTATATATTTCCACGTTACCTGCAAAAAAGTCTCTGGTGAATGCAATGCAAGGCGAATGCAGGCGAAAAAGCGCAGTGTAGTTGTAAATACATGAGCATTTTGAGCCTGCTTTCAACGCCGCAGTGCGCCTCCGGAGGCTTTTTCACCCACAAGGGACTGCTTTCCAGAAATACTTTCTAAATCCGCGCTGGTGATCAATCTGCCTGATACGGAAATGCACCGACACCGGTGTTCCCGCATCAATATTCCCAGAATCTACTTCCGTGAAATCCATCATCAGGCGACCACCATCATCAAACTCGATCATTCCAAAATAAGCCGGTGGATCCCAGTCAAAAGTCAGGCGGTCGGCAGTCCAGGTCTTTACAACGCCCTTGCTGCTGGCGAAATGATAATCATCCTGGCTGTCCAGGGCATTACATTGTGGGTTCACACAGTATCGTTCGCGGGGAATCTGCACAGCTCCACATTCCCGGCACTTGCCTCCGACAAATGCGGTCAGCAGATCCTTGCGACGATTGTACCCTGACAGGTAAGTCTGTTTATCCGTTTCGCCGCGCTTGCCGATGTCCCGTTGCACCAGGTTATTGAAACTCAGAAACCGATGATAGTTGTTTTCTGACCTGCCTTCGGACAAAGAACCACTGACACCTCGTGGCGGGCACTTTTCTGAGCCAGCACCGGTGGCGCGAAACAACAACGCATCACAACCCTGACCGAATCCCACCAGCAAAATCAATTCACCTGCTTGCGCCTGCTCGAGCACCTTGGCCAACAGCAGCAAGGGCTGCGCGACGCCAGCCACACCACAAAGCGCCAGCTGGTTGTCTACTACTGCGCTGTCTTCGATTCCCAGTTTGCGGGCTACTGCGCCTGGCGTTCTGGCCTGGTCGCTGGGCAGGATAAAGTAGTTGACCTGGCCCGCCTCCAGCTGTGTCTGACCCAGCAAACTTGTTACTACCGCAGGGACATCCTTAAGAAAACCTTCTTCACGAATCCAGCGCTCTTCCCAATCGTAATCGAACTCCGCCTCGTCACCGCGATAATGATCGACAAAATCGTTGGCAATGGTTTCGTGACCCAGCAACTCGGCAACCAGATTTTCCTCACCGATACAAATCGCCGCCGCCGCGTCACCCCATAACATTTCCTGGCGCGAGCCAGCTTTGCTGCGTCGGTGTTCGGAAGCCACCAGCAACTTCTGAGCATCCTGCTGTCCCGTCGAATTCAGCAAACTTATCAGACCCGATGTAGCTGCCCGCTGGGAGGCGGTGATATCCATGGAATGCAGATTGCGCGAAAGGTTCAGCGCCTCACCCACTACCACTGAGTTTTGGCGATCAAGGAATGGCAGCGTAGTCGATGCCAGGTATAGAGTGTCCACTTGGCTGGCAGCGGCATTTGACAGACAGTCCTGGGCTGCTTCGACTGCCATGGTAATGGCATCCTCGTCCCAGTGGCACATGCTGCGCTCACCCTTGGCCAGCGATTGCAAACTGGCATCGAACCAGGTGTTGGCCTCGGCAATTACCTGTTTATTGAGACGGGCCCTTGGTATGTAGGCCCCGTAAGCGGTGATTCCGGGCATGCTTTCTCCCTTTTGCTTCCCTTGGTTCCTGATCGCCCTGCGGGCTGACTCGTTATTTTGTCCAGTGAGCAGATTACACTCGATTACCCCCCGGCAAGTCCAGCCCCGCCAAAACTCAAAGCCGAGTGGCGACACCGGGCCTTATCGACAAGCTCCGGTACCTCGGTTAGCATGATTGTCCCTAAAAACCATAGCAACTGAATAAGAACAATGATTTTCAAGAGCCCCTACCCTGATCTCGAAATTCCCGAGCGAAACCTGGCTGACGTGGTTATGCATCGCGCTGCGGAGCTGGCTGACAAGCCCGCCATGATCGATGGGCCATCCGGCCGCACCTACACTTACGGCCAGCTGCAGGCCATGATCAAAAAATTCGCGGCGGGCCTGTCAGCACGCGGCTTCCAGAAAGGCGACGTACTGGCAATCTACATGCCCAATACGCCGGAATATGGCATTGCATTCCTGGGCACCGCGACTATTGGCGGCATCAATACCACCATCAATTCGCTGTATTCGCCGAAGGAAGTGGCATTCCAGTTAAATGACTCCGGCGCAAAATTCCTGCTGACCATTCCCCAGTTCATGGACAACGCCAGCCAGGCGGTGACGGAATCGTCGGTAGAAGAAATTTTCGTACTGGGGGAAGCCGAGGGAGCAACGCCTTTTGCAGCCCTGCTGAACAATGATGGCGACATCCCCCCGGTAAAAATCGATCCTGCCGAAGATCTGGTAGCGCTACCCTACTCCAGCGGTACCACTGGCCTGTCCAAAGGAGTGATGCTGACCCATAAAAACCTGGTAGCGAACATGTTGCTGGCGTCATCGCAGGGTCATGCTGACGAGAACGATGTCTTTCTTGGCCTGCTGCCGTTTTTCCATATTTACGGCATGGTGTTGATCCTCAACCTTGGCCTGTATCAGGGCGGTACGATGGTCACCATCCCCCGCTTTGAACTGGAACAGTTTCTGGATATCGCCCAGAAATACAAACTCACTTACATGAGTCTGGTGCCCCCTCTGGTACTGGCCCTGGCCAAGAGCCCCCAGGTGGACGACTACGATCTGTCGTCGCTACGCATGATTGGCAGTGGCGCAGCCCCCCTCGGCAAGGAACTGGAAGAGGCGGCATCCGAACGTCTGGGCTGCATCGTGTACCAGGGCTATGGCTTAACCGAAGTAAGTGGCGCCTCCCACATCAATCCGCCCGATCCGGCCAACATCAAATCCGGCTCGGTAGGTCCTCCCCTGGCAAACTGCCTGAGCCGCGTGGTCGATGTGGAAACCGGCGAAGACCTGGGCCCCAATCAGCATGGCGAAATCTGGATCAAGGGACCTTTTGTGATGAAAGGCTATCTCAATAATCCGGAAGCAACCGCCAGCACCATTGATGCCGATGGCTGGTTTCATTCCGGTGATATAGGCTACGTGGACGACGATGGATACTTCTATATCGTCGACCGTCTCAAGGAACTGATCAAGTACAAAGCGTACCAGGTGGCACCTGCTGAGCTTGAAGCGCTGCTGCTGGTCCATCCGGCGATTGCCGATGCGGCAGTCATTCCGAGCCCGGACGAGGAGGCTGGTGAAGTACCCAAGGCATTCGTAGTGCTGAAAGAGGAAATTACTCCGCAAGAGATCATGGACTGGGTAGCCGGACAGGTTGCTTTCCACAAGAAAATCCGTCGCCTGGAAATAGTCGATGAAATTCCCAAGTCCAGTTCCGGCAAAATCCTGCGTCGCGTACTGGTTGACCGTGAACGGCACAGCCTGCAGGGGAATGCATGACTTCACCACTGGTGCCACTATTGCCACTGTTGCCAC